>Ga0208987_1000004_pt1 | contig 68780 bp, 60 predicted proteins | sample MedBloCARef_O2_FD_187845 | JGI IMG/M metagenome (GOLD analysis project Ga0208987, IMG submission 187845) | Forest soil microbial communities from El Dorado National Forest, California, USA - Mediterranean Blodgett CA Ref_O2 (SPAdes) (version 2) | ecosystem: Environmental > Terrestrial > Soil >... | reverse complement strand
ATTCGAGCCAGCCTCAACTCCGGACGAGGACGAATGCCTCGATATGGCGTTCGCCGGCCGTTATTTCGTACTTACGCCAGCCGGGATAGATTTCGACGCCGTTTGCGTAGATCTCGTCGCGCTCGCCGGGCGGGGCAACTCGGGCGACGGCGTCCCAGGTGTCGCCCTCGACCGTCACCGTGGCGCGCGGGTTGGCCTTCAGATTGTGATACCAGGCCGGGTGCTTGGTGCCGCCAAAATTCGACGCGATCACGGCCAGGCCCTCGGGGTGCGGGATCGGGAATAGCGCGACGGTGCGCGGTTCCCCCGACTTGGCCCCAATGCTGGTAAGCATGACGGCCGGAACGCCGGTCACGATCAGCGAGGCGCTACGTCGACCGCGGGTGAGCTTGCTGGCGAGTCGGTCGAGGTGGTGTGCGGTCGGGCGAAAAAGCGCCACTCCCACCTTACTGGCTATGAAGGTGCGCATCAGCCGATGAAATGCGTTGGCATCACCAAAGTTTCGGGTTGGCATCCTCACACCGGCTTCGCGCTGTCGACCTGATCGCGGTCGTAGTCGATGACGGGTGCCGAGTCGCCGTACACGTTGAGGGTGTGGATGAAGCGATGCAACCCCATCACGCCGGCGCAGGTGAAACCGAGCTCGATGATCTGTGCGGCGGTGAAATGCTCGCCCAACCTTTTGTAAAACTCGTCGTCCATGGCGTGGTGATCGGCGGAGAGCAGGTCGATGAACTCGACGGCCATTTGCTCCTGCGGCGTCAGCGTGCCGTGGCCCGGTGCGAGCAGGCAGACGACGTCCTCGTCGGTGATCGAGTCATGCTTGCGCGACTGGCTACAGGGTTCGCACTCGCCGAGTTGAGCGCTGCGGATGCGCAGCAACTCCAGGATCCGGCCGCCGAGCAGAGTGCCGGCACCGAGGTGGGTTCTGGCCATATTGACCTGGTCGAGCTGCGCGCTGCGATAGGCGAAAATCTGTAAGGGCACCGGCGTCGCGTAGAGCCCGGCGGCAACGCCGGCATCGACGATTTCGCGGGAGTGCGAGCTGAGCTCTTCCATGGGGATTGGTGCAATACGCGGCATTAATTCAGGCTATCTTTTTTATGCGTTACTGAAAAGAAGCCAAATGCGGGAGAACTCGATGTCCAGACTTGCCGGAAAAGTCGCGATAGTTACCGGAGGTGCGGGCGGGATTGGTGCGGCGACGGCGCACGAATTGGCCCGCGAAGGCGCGGCCGTAGCCGTCGCTGATATCGACGAGGCGAAGGCCAACGAAGTCGCCGACGAGCTTCGGCGCACTGGGGCCCAGGCAATCGCGCTCGGCGGCGATCTCGCGGAGGAAGACGTGGCGAGATCGGTGGTGCAAGCCACCGTCGCGGCGTTCGGCCGGGTCGATGTCCTGCACAACAACGCGGCACTGACCGCCAGCAGCTTCTTGTCCCGCGACACCACTGTCTCGGAGATGTCGCTCGACGTCTGGCAGCGGTCCTTGCAAGTCAATCTCGGAAGTCAGCTGCTGATGTGCAAATACACCGTTCCCGAGATGCGGAAAAGCGGCGGGGGCTCGATCGTCAACATGTCGTCGGGGGCCGCCCTGTCGGGTGACCGGACCCGCTTGGCCTACGGCGTCTCGAAGGCCGGCGTGCACACCCTGACGATGTACGTGGCGACCAGCGAGGGAAAACAAGGTGTGCGGGCGAACACCATCGTGCCCGGATTGATCCTCACCGACGCCGTGCGCGCGCACCTGTCCGAGGACATCATCAACGGCCTCGGCCGCGCCACGTTGACGCCCTATGTCGGGCAACCAAAAGACGTCGCAGAACTTGTTGTTTTTCTGGCGTCCGAGCAGTCCCGCTACATCACCGGACAAATGATTGCGATCGACGGCGGGATGTCGGCGCATGTCTCTATGAGCACGGGCGATTAAATAATTTCAGCGATTATCCACACAAGCGCTATTGCGATCAGCGGATGCGAATTAACGAATTTCTTTCTCGTCCTATTAAGTTGTCGGTCCGAGCGCGTAAGCGCCCGTCTCCGGGTGGTGGTACCAGCCGCTGGCCGCATGGGTGCCGCCGTCGACGTGGATGGTTTGGCCGGTGACGTAACTGGACATGTCGGACGCGAGAAACACTGCCGCTCCTGCCATTTCGTCGACGTGTCCGGCGCGCCCCATCGGAACCGTAAAACCGATCCGCTGCTCGAAGCCCGCCGGCGCAATTTGCTTGATGCCTTCGGTCAGGGTGATATCGGGGGCCAGCGCGTTGACCCGAATGCCGTGCGGGGCCAGCTCGAGCGCGGCGGTCTTGGTGTAGTTGATGACGCCCGCCTTGGCCGCCGCATAGGTCGCATAACCGGGCGCGGCGCGGACACCCTCGATCGACGTGACGCTGATGATGCTGCCGGGCAGTCTCTGCTCGACGAGGTTGCGAGCCACTCGCTGCGTGCACAGGTAAACATGGCGCAGGTTCGACTTGTACAGGGCGTCCCACCCGTTCTCGGTGGTGTCGAGGATCCCCGACCAGAAGACTCCGCCGGCATTGTTGACCAGGATCGTCACCGGTCCGAGCTCTTCCGAGGTCTGCGCCAGCGCGGCGTCCACCGCGGCGCTGTCCCGGACGTCGACCGGGATTCCGAGAGCACCGATCTCCTTAGCGGCGGCCGCACACGAGTCGGGGTCGCGTTCCCAGATCGCGACCCGGGCGCCGAACGCCGTCAGCCCCGCCGCGATGCCGCGGCCGATGCCTGCGCCCCCACCGGTGACGACCGCGACTCGGTCGGTGAGGAGCACGCTTGAGGGATCAAGTGCCATGAAGCTGAATATAGAACAATCCCACGTCAAGGTTTACAGTTCTCACTAAATATGTTCGATATGTAACGCGGCATATCCAAGGGAGGCTCGCCATGGCCAGCACGATCTTCGTCACCGGCGCGACCGGGCAGACCGGCAGCAACGTCTGCGAGCAGCTGATTGAGCGCGGTGACCAGGTTCGCGCCCTGGTTCGCGATCCCGACGCAGCCACGGCGCTGGCCGAAATCGGCGTCGAATTGGTCAAGGGCGACATCAGCGACGCCGACGATGTCCTCAGGGCGGCCAAGGGCGCCGAGGCGGCTATCCACTGTGCGGCACTGCTCGGTGGTGCGAGTCAGGACCTCGACGACTTCAAGGCTGTCAACCTGGTCGGCACGACGAACGTCCTGGACGCAGGGAAAGCCCACGGCATGCGTCGGGTAGTCGCCCTGAGCACCGCCACCTTCCTCGATTTGGGCACTGGCCTCGATTTCGAAGAGGCGCCCGTTCTACAGAACCCGCCGAAAGATCCCTACACCGTCACCAAGCTGGCCGCGTTTTTGGAGGCGCACCAGCGCGCTGCCGCGGGCGACGACGTGCTGACCTGCCACCCTGGCGCGATCTACGGCCCGGGCCTGGTCGTGGAACGCGCGTTGCACCGCACCAGTTTCAACCGGGTGTTGTTGGCGGGCATGCGCGGAAAGATCAAGCGCTATCTGGCTTTTCCGGTGACGTGGGTGGCCGGAGCGGACGTCGCGAAGGGCTCGATCGCCGCATTGGACAAGGGGGTGGCCGGTGACCGCTACCTGTTGGTCGGCCGGCCCGAAGACACCTTAAGTACCGCCGGCGGCATCAACCGTGCCTGCAAGGTCGCCGGAATCGACCACCATGTCGAGGATCTCGACTACCGCACCGACCCCGAAGCGTTGACTGGCGAATTCGGGCCTACCTTGATGGCCATCGCGAAAGCCGCGGCCAAAAGCGAGCGCAAGCTCAGAACCAACGACAACCTGACCACACGGCGACTCGACTACCAGCCCATGTCCTTTGACGACGGACTGCGGCTGTTGATCTCGTGGCTGCGCAAACTCGGCAAGCTATAGGGGCTGCCACGGTGTCGATCGCCGAATCGCGCGGTTCAGATCATGGTGATCTGGCCGATCGCATCCTGGACGCGGCGCAGCGGCTGTTATTCCGGATAGGCGCCCGCAAGTTGTCGCTGTCGGACGTGGCGACGATGGCCGGGGTGTCGCGGCCCACCATCTACCGCTACTTCGTGTCCAAAGAAGACCTCGTCGACGCGTTGGGAAAGCGCGAACGCCGTCGCTTCACCACCGCGATGGACCAAGCGATCTCCGGAGTCGTCGGCGGCGCGCGACTCGAAGCCGCGATCGACGTCGTCGCAGGCTTCGTCGAAGCTCAGCCGCCGGGGCGATTGCTGGACCTCGACCCCAGCTTCGCGCACGACCAGATGGCCGCGGCGCTCCCGATGCTCGCCGAAGGCCTGGTGGGGGTGTTGCAGCGCTGCGCCCGCGAGGGCGCCTTCGCGACACCGCTGGATGCCCGCGACCTTGCCGGTGCAATCGCGCGAACCGCATTGAGCCACTACATATTTCCCGACAGCGACCACGCCGCAGCGCGTCGCGAGATCCGCACAGCCGCCGGTCTATCTGGCCGCGCCTGAATGCCGGCGCGTGCGCCGTGCGCGATTCATGCAATTCATAGGTATGGATCCAACTGATTTGAGTTAGCCATGAATGTTCCCTAAACAGCTGCCGCGCAACGCAAAGACGGCAGTATTACCGAATCGTGTTCATGCGGACCAGCAATGAAGACACAAGACGTAAGGGCGGAAGAACATGAGGATCAACGCATTCATCGCGGCTGCCGCAGTCGTTGGTGGAGCCGGACTTTGTATGCCAGCACCGCTGGCGGGAGCCGCGGATGACACCAAAATGAACGGTGTCTACAGCTACGCCGACGAGGACGGCCTCACCGGAACGTGGATCATCAACACCACGTGTACGCCGGGCTGCGTCGCTCATGTGAAAACCGCGCTGGATTCTGGGTTCGATGCCCCGCTGGTCAACGGCCGTTACACCGTGACCCGGACAGTCCCAGAGGGCGCGGTATGTCCGGATAACAGCCAACATCCGGTCAATATCAACCAATCATGGGACCCGGTAACGCTTATCGGCGGGGTGGACTTTTTCCAGACCTCTGCGCCCTGCGGCCTAGCTGACCCGCACGACGACTTCGTTCTCACGAAAATCGGCTAGTAGCAATCAGATCCTGGAACTCAGCCCGGCGATCAGATTGATCGTGACGGCCAGGACGACAGCGCCGAGCAGGTACGACAGCAATGCATGTCGCAACACCGTGGATCTGATTGACCTCAAGCCGATCTCGGTGTCTGACACCTGGTAGGTCATGCCAACGGTGAAGGCGATATACGCGAAATCGCGAAAGCACGGCGCTTCGGGGTCGTGGAAGTTGATTCCGCCCGGCTCGCCGGAATAGTAGAGCCGCGCATAGTGCACGGTGTACAACGTGTGCACGGCAAACCAGGACGCCGCGACGGTCAAAATGCCGACGACGGCGGCTGCAATGGCTCTGGCTCCTGAATGTGACCCGGCGGCCACCACGTAGCCGACGCCGCCGAGGCTCGCGATACTGGCCGACACGATGACCACGTCGGCCATCCACCGAGTGGGGTCCTCCCTGGTCGCATATCTGCGGGTCTCGCTGGCATCCATTCCGCCGACCAGCAGCCACGTCCACCCCACGTAAACCGCAGCGGTGGTAATCCAACCGGCCAGCGCGAATCGCCAGCCAACCGTGTTGCCCACCGCGAAAGCGACGACGACTCCGAGGACCACGGCAACCGCGATCCGAACCGCGGCGGTTTCGCGGGACAACTGGACGTGGGACGTCACAATCGGAGCCTAAGCACTGGTCGCATAGCAACACTCAACCAGCCGCACCGAGATCCCCGTAATGGCCCGGATAACCGCTGGTGGCAGGCCTAGGGCGGCCCGAACAAAAATTCACCCGGTGGGCGATCGTTTGCTGGCTTCATTAATTCGCCGCGCAATCCCACATCGCGGACCCCATACTGATGCCGTTGCACCCCCTCACCCAAGAAGGAGGCGAACGATGTCTGTTCGCGGACTACGCCTGCTGTGTATCCCGGCGGTTATTACCGCCTCGCTGACTGTTGGCAGCGGAGTTGCCGTCGCCGACGACGACGGGTATCTCGCTCAACTCAAGAAGATCGGCGTCGTCTGGCAGTCGGGCGGGGATACCACGCTGATTCAGCTCGGTCACGCCATCTGCTCAGACCGGGCCGGAGGAAAGACGCCGGATCAGTTGGCCACAGATGTCCACTCCGGCTTGAACAGCAGCTTCAACTACTCGGACGCCACAGCGATCGTGAGCGCCGCAGAATCGAATTACTGCCCCTAATAGCATGATTGGCCGGAATTACCCGGCCGAAAATGCCGCCACCGGCATTTCCACGGTTCCACGACAAGGGCCGCTGTTGATGTCGGTGTGCCAGGCACCGCGCAGCGATCCGTCGGGCTGCGGGGCGTAGAAGGCCCACGATTTCGCGGGGGCCCACGCCTTTGGAATGCCTTCTCCCATATAGCAATCCCATTGGAAATCGAAGTGTTCGACCCACCTCGTTCCGTCCCAGGTGTAGTGAGATGGCTGCGGCAATGTCGGGTTCTTGGGAGTGGGTCCATTGGTCGCCGTGGCAACGCATGCGCCGGACGAACACGATGTCACGAAGACGTAGTCGGCGCTGAAGGTGGCTTCTGATTGGCCCGCGGCCACGCTGGTGCCGGTCTTGTTGACGGCATAGCGCACCAGCGAGTATTTCCCGTTCCACGATGGCATTGCCGGGTGCGCCGCGGGGACGCCAAGGACCGCAAGCGCGATCGCGCAGAGCGCAGGTGCCAGACGAGAGCCGGTCCTCGATGGTGAAGACACCATGTCAATGGTGCGGATGCGATGACGCAATGCGATATCGGCGCGGACACGATCGTGCCGTCGCCCGCGCACGTCAACCTTCGCGGAGCAAAAACAGACCGTAGGCCGCGATCGACTGCGCGTCGACGATCACTCCCGAGCGGATCATTTGCTCGACGTCGTCGCGGGAGAACCAGGCGCTGCGCATGTCCTGCTCTTCGTGCTCGAGGTCGGCTTTTCCCTCGGTGATCCCGGTGGCCAGAAACACCCAGCCGAGCTGGCTGGTCATTCCGGGAGCGACGTCAACCCGGCCGAGCGCGACGAACGAGGTTGCGCGTAACCCGGTTTCCTCGCGGAGCTCACGGGCGGCCAGCTCAGTTGGTTCGAGCTCCGCATGATCGGGAGCTGCGCCTTGCGGAAACTCCCACCGCCGGGCGCCCACCGGATACCGGAACTGTTCCACCAGACGGAACCGGTGCCCGTCGTAGGGCATCACAAGGGCGTAGTGCGGCTTGTCCACCACCGAGTAGATGCCCGGGCTGCCGTCTGGACGGCGGATATCGTCCTCCCGGAGCACCAGCCAAGGGTTTCGATAGATCTCGCGGGACGCGACGCGTTCGATGAAGGGCACCCTGCCAGTATTGCGACCGCCACCGCCAGTAGCCACGCCAGGCCGTGGTCATCCGGCGCGATCGGGTTGAAGTTGTTGCGCCGCAACCAACAACGGGGCACCGGTGTTGGGTTTTCGGCGTCATCGCCGCGGCTCATGCAGGCAGTGACATCGCTGCGTGGGGGTGGCACGATCTGGCACAGAGCCCGATAGTTCTAGCAAACGCGGGCCAACGTCGGATGGAGTCAGCAATCATGCAGCAAGGCTTACACCGCCACATCATCGTCAGCGGTGACGATGCGCTGGCGAGGACGATCGCCGAGGAGCTGCAGAACGCCGGCGCAGCCATCGTCAAGCTCTCCACAGACGAAGTTGCCGATGCCAATTTCGCCCACGCGAGCGCCGTAGTCTGCGTCGGGGACGACGACGCGCAGAATCTTGAAATCGCCTTGCTAGCAAGGGAAGCCAACCCGAATGTGCGTGTGGTGGCCCGGCTGACCAATGACGTGCTGCGCGGCGCGGTAGCCGTCGACAACGGTCCCGGCGCCACCCTCAATGTCGCCGATCTGGCGGCGCCGTCGGTCGTCGAGGCGTGTCTGGCGCATTCCGCACACCCATTCGACGCGGCCGGCATCAAGTTCGTGGTGTCGGGCTCCGAGGCGCCCTACGACGCGTCGCTACGTGAGATCTACGCCGACTTGGCGCCGGTGGCGGTGATCCATGGCAAGAAGTCGGCGACGCCCGGGCTGTTGGAAACCTGCCCGGGCCGTGACCTGCGGGTGCATGCCGGTGACTGGGTGGCGATGATCGGCACGGCCGAAGAGTTGGCCGCCCGCGGCATCGAGGCGCCGCGCCCAACCACACAGCGCGCACGTCACCATCCGCTACGGCGAACCGTCGACGCCGTGCGTGGTCTGCGCAACGACGTCAACCCGATGTTCATGCGTGCGCTCACGGCGGTGCTGGCCGTGCTGATCGGATCGACGGTGTTGTTGCGCTACTGCTACCAGCCGCACGCGAAAATGACCTGGGTCGACGCGCTGTACTTCAGCACCGAGACCATCGCGACGGTCGGCTATGGCGACTTCAGCTTCCTGGCGCAGCCCACCTGGCTGCGACTGTTCAGCATCATGTTGATGTTCGGCGGCTTGACCACCACCGCGGTCCTGGTCGCATTCATAGCCGACCTGCTGATCTCGCGCCGCTTCGCTTACACGGCCGGGCGCCGGCGCGCGCGCCACCTGCGCAATCACGTCATCGTCGTCGGGCTGGGTGCGTTCGGCAGCCGCGTCATCGCCGATCTGACCGCCGCCGGATACGACGTCGCGGTCATCGAAATCGACGAGAACAACCGCTATTTGTCGACCGCCGCCGAACTCGGCGTGCCGGTGATCTTCGGAGACGCGACGCTGCGCCAGACTCTGGAAGCGGCCCGAGTCGACCACGCGCGCGCGGTGGCGGTGCTGACCCACGACGACATGGTCAACATCGAAACCGGGATCGTGCTGCGCGAGATGCTGGGCCCCCGGGTGATGCCGAAGGTCATCCGGCCAGATGTCCCGATTGTGCTGCGCATCTATGACCGCAGGCTGGGCAGCGCCGTGGCACGACGGTTCGGCTTCGACACCGTTCGCTCGACCGTCGAACTCGCCGCTCCCTGGTTCATCGGCGCCGCGATGGGTCTACACGTGTTGGGAACGTTTTCGGTTGGCCAGCGCTACTTCATGGTCGGCGCCATGCACGTGGCGCCGGACAGCGAGCTCGACGGGCTGCGCATGTTCGAGCTGTCCACCCAAACCCGCGTCATCGCGATCACCCGGGCGGACGCGCCAGTCCAGCTGCGCCCGCGACGTGACGCCCGGCTGCGCGCCGGCGACACCGTTTTCGTCGTCGGCCCCTACCGCGAGTTGCTGGCGACACTGCGCAAGGGGCAGCCGCCGCAGGAGCCGGATATCGGTCACGAGCGACTGCCGGCCTAGAACCGGCCGGCCACCTCGGCGGCGCGGCGAACCTGGTCGAGGTCGGAACTCGTCGGGATGAGCTGAACCTCGTGCGTCCCGATCTCTTCGAACTTTCGCAGCACCGCGACCAGCTCGTCTTCAGTGCCGGACCAGCCGGTCGTCGGGGCCATCGCGTCGACGTATTCGGCCGGGATCCAGTTCATGTAGCGGCGCAGGTGGCGATGCACCTGGGCGCGGGCCTCCTCGGGCGCGCCGAATGCGAACCAGAACGACGTCGCCAGATGGGGTTGCGGCTTGCCGGCCTGCGCCCACGCTTGGCGCGCTATGTCGAAAAGTTCGTTCTGTTTGGCGACATCCAGGTCGAGCGTGGTGCCGGCCAGTCCGTCGGCCCAACTGGCGGCGCTGCGGACGGTCTTCGGCCCGATGGCGCCGACGAACAACGGTGGACCACCGGGCTGGACCGGCGCCGGCCCGACCGGCAGCACCGACTCGGTGATCTTCTCGCCCGCCCATACCCGCTTCATCACCGCGACCCGTTCGGCCATGCCCCGAATCGTCTGCGTGGACAGGTCGGCGCCCACGGCGTGGTAGTCCTCGTGTCTGCCGCCCACCCCGAGGCCCACGGTCAGCCGGCCCCCACTGAGCATGTCGGCCGTTGCCAGCGCCTTGGCCAGCATCACTGGATCATGCAGCTGCGGCACGATCACCGTCGTCACCAGCCGGACCCGATTCGTCCAGGCGGCCAGCGCGCCCAGCAGTGTCAGGTTGTCCGGGTTGGAGAACGTGATGCGCTCGCCCCAGCACAGCGACGAGAACGGTCCCTCGTCGATGGCACGCGCCCAGCTCTGCAAAACCGTCGCATCCAAGTCCGGCTCCATCACCGGCATCGTCATCGCTATACGCACGACGGCGATTCTGGCACGGACTCAACATGCGGCGCGTTCGGTGGCAGCATGGGTCGGGTGGGCCTATCCAGTACTTCCATTGCGCATGTCCGCCTCACGGTCACCGACATCGAGAGATCCCGGCAGTTCTACGAGAGCGTGTTCGGTTGGGCGGTGCTCGTGGAAGTCCCCGACAATGCCGACGAAGCCACCCGCAACCAATTGGACTTCCTGTATGGCGGCGTCATCTATGACCTCGGCGGCACGCTGCTTGGCCTGCGACCGGTTGCCACCGATCGCTTCCACGAGGATCGCGCCGGCCTTGACCACCTCGCGTTCAGGCTGGCCAGCAGGGCTGAATTAGATTCGGCGGCTGCACATCTCGACGAAATCGGGGTGGACCACGAGCCGATCAAAGACATTGGGCCGTCCTACATCCTGGAGTTCCGCGATCCCGACAACATCGCCCTGGAGCTGACGGCGCCGAAGTAGCGCTTGGCGCGTTGTCGCCGCGCGACAACGGTGGTTGACTGGATAGGACTATGACCGTCAGTTTCAACCACACCATTGTCGCGGCACGCGACAAACAGAAGTCCGCGGAGTTTCTCGCCGAATTGTTCGGCCTGCCAGGCCCCAAGCCGTTCGGCCACTTCCTGGTTGTCGCGCTCGAGCACGGCGTCAGTCTCGATTACGCCGATGCCCCCGAGGGCGAGGAGATCCGGCGGCAGCACTACGCCTTCCTCGTCTCCGAGCAGGAGTTCGACACCATCTACGGCAAAATCCAGGCGCGCGGCCTGCAACATTGGGCGGATCCCGGTCAGCGCCGGCCCGGCGAGATCAACCACAACGACGGCGGTCGCGGAGTCTACTTCCCGGACCCCGCCGGCCATGGCATGGAGATCCTCACTCGTCCCTACGGCTCAGCCGGCTGAGCCCTAGTCCCCGGAACTGCGCGGAACGCCGTGCCGGGTGTGCTCCTGACCCCGATAGTCGTCGGCGAATTTTGCCACGTGTTTGGGCAGGGTTCCGGACGCAACGTCGGCCAGGGTGGTTTCTTCCAGCACCGAGCGCATGCTGGCCCGCAGCGCGCGCCAAACGTCGGTCAGCGCCGCGGTTGGCCCGGAGTACGGCAGGTCGCCAAGGCCGATGTCACGGACGCTGGCTAGCGGTCCGTCGATGCAGCGCAGCACGTCGGCAATGCTGATCTCGCTGCCCGGGCGGGCCAGTTCGTAACCGCCGTCGCGACCGCGATGGCTGCGGACCAGACGATCGGTGCGCAGATTGGTCAAGATGTCGACCAAGAATTGCGGCGGTATGCCCTGCGCCTCGGCTAGATCGTCGGTCTTGACCAGCGTGCCACCCTCGACGGTGGCGAGCTGGACCATGGCCCGGACCGCGTATTCCGCCTTGGCTGACATGCGCACGCTGAGGATTGTGCCACCCCGGCCGGATGGCACAACCGCTGTGCCGTCGGGTTAGGCCCCTAACTGCAGCACGTCGATGACGCTCTGTGCCATCTCGTCGAGCGAGCGATCCGGCGTGAGCCGCACATCCGGATTCTTCGGGCGCTGATACGGGCTGTCGATTCCGGTGAAATGCGTGATCTCACCCGCGCGCGCTTTCGCATACAGGCCCTTGGCATCACGCCGCTCGCATTCCTCGATCGGGGTGTCGCAGAACACCTCGAAAAATTCAAAGCCGGCGTCGGCGTGCACCTGACGAGCCAGCTCGCGATGTTCGGAGAGCGGGCTGATCGCCGGCACCAACACAACCTGGCCGGAGTCGGCCAGTAGCGTCGCCACATGCGCCAGCCGGCGTAGGTTCTCGGCGCGGTCGGCCATGGAAAAACCTAGGTCGGCGTTCAGACCATGACGCAGATTGTCACCGTCGAGAACGTAAGCGGGAACGCCTATTTCGAGCAGCTTGCGCTCCACTAGCATGGCCACCGATGACTTGCCGGCGCCCGACAGACCAGTCAACCACAGCGTCTTGCCTCGCGGTCGGTCTTCGGTGGTGACCAAGGACTTGTGCCGCACGGTGTTCGGGCTGGCCGCTTGCACCGAGACGTCACGCAACACCATGCCCGCCGCCACCGTGCCATTGGTATTCGGATCGATGAGGATGAACGAGCCGGTGCTGGCGTTGCGGGTGTACTCGTCGAGCAGCAACGGCACCTGGGTCCGCAGCGAGATACGGCCGAGTTCGTTGAGTTTCAAGGCACTTGCCGTCTTGTCGCGGTGCAGGGTGTTGACGTCCAGCCGATAGTCCAGCGCGGTGACCTTGGCTCGGGTGGTTCGAGTGGTGTGCTTGATGATGTAGTCACGACCCGGCTCCAGCGCTGCGGCATCGGCCATCCAGCACACCGTCGCGTCGAATTCCTGCGTGACCCTGGGCTGGTTGTTGGTGCGGGCGATCAGGTCACCACGCGAGATGTCGATCTCGTCGGCAAGACTCACCGAGACAGCCATCGGTGAAAATGCTTCTTCCACAGGCCCATTCGGGCCGTCGATACTGGCGATGGTGGTGGTCTTCCCGATGGGTAGCACCACCACTTCGTCACCGGGACGCATCACTCCGCTGGCCACGGTGCCGGCGTAGCTGCGGTGGTCCTGGTGCTCGCGGGTATGCGGCCGGATGACGTATTGCACCGGGAACCGCACGTCGACCATGTTGCGGTCGCCGGCGATGTAAACCTCTTCGAGGTGTGAAAGCAACGACGGGCCCTCGTACCACGGTGCCCGGTCGGACTTGGTCACGACGTTGTCGCCGTGCAGCGCGGACACCGGGATGGTGGCGACGTCCTGTACGTCCAAGCGCGCGGCGAAGGCGTGGAATTCGTCGCGGATCTCCTCGAATTTGGCTTTATCCCAATCGATTAGATCCATCTTGTTGACCGCCAGCACAATGTGCTGGATGCCCAGCAGCGATGCCAGGAAGGCGTGGCGGCGTGACTGTTCGAGCAGGCCGTGGCGCGCGTCGACCAACACGATCACCAACTGCGCGGTCGAGGCGCCGGTCACCATGTTGCGGGTGTACTGGATGTGTCCCGGGGTGTCGGCGATGATGAATTTGCGCTTGGGCGTGGCGAAGTAGCGGTAAGCGACATCGATGGTGATGCCCTGTTCGCGTTCGGCGCGCAAGCCGTCGGTGACCAGCGCGAGGTCGGTGTACTCGTGCCCGCGCTCCTCCGACGCCCGCTCCACCGACGCCCACTGGTCTTCCATCACGGCCTTGGAGTCGTAGAGCAGGCGCCCGATCAGGGTGGACTTGCCGTCATCGACGGAGCCTGCGGTAGCCAGCCTCAGTAGTGTCGCCATCAGAAGTACCCCTGCCGTTTCCGGTCTTCCATGCCCGCCTCCGAGATCCGGTCGTCGGCCCTGGTCGCGCCGCGTTCGGTCAGTCGGGACACCGCGGTCTCGGCGATGACCTCCGACACCGTGCCGGCCTCTGACTTCACGCATCCGGTGCAGGTGACGTCCCCGACGGTGCGGAAGCGCACCGTCTCTTCGAACACCGGCTCGTCGGCGCGGGGCTGCAGGTGCCGGTCTACCGCGAGCAACATTCCATCGCGGCTGAACACCTTGCGCCGGTGGGCGAAATAGATCGAGGGCAACTTGATCTTTTCGGCGCCGATGTAGGACCAGATGTCGAACTCGGTCCAGTTGGACAGCGGGAACACCCGGATGTGCTCGCCCTTGTGGTGGCGCCCGTTGTACAGGCTCCACAGCTCTGGGCGCTGGACCTTGGGGTCCCACTGGCCGAACTCGTCACGGAAGCTGAACACCCGCTCCTTGGCGCGTGCCTTTTCTTCGTCGCGGCGCGCTCCCCCGAATGCCGCGTCGAACTTGTTCTCCCGAATGGCCCGCAGCAGCGTCACGGTCTGGATCGGATTGCGCGAGGGAATGGTCTCCACCACCCGTCCCGCGTCGATGTCTTCCTGCACCGAGGCCACCACCAAGCGCACGCCCGACTCCGCGACGAGCTCGTCTCGGGTGGTGATCACCTCGTCGAAATTGTGGCCGGTGTCGACGTGCATCACCGGGAACGGCAGCCGCCCGGGCCGGAAAGCCTTGAGCGCCAGGTGCAGCATGACGATGGAGTCCTTGCCACCGGAGAACAACAGCACCGGCCGCTCGAACTCGGCGGCCACCTCGCGAATGATGTGGATCGCCTCTGCTTCCAGCGATCGCAGATGGCTCAATTCGTACTGCCCGGGCGTCGGGGCAGCCTTCACATCGCTGGTCATGGCGTCCTCGTCGTAATCTTGTTAATCCTGGCAGAGTTGACCATATTTATGGTCATTGCCATATATGCAACCAGCCCGCGCCGCGAGTGTCAATGGGGGTGGTTATTCGAGAAGCCTCTTTCGCCGCGGCCAGCCGGTAGGAAAGCATGGACGGATGACCAACCAGTCGGGATCTCCCAGTGGCCGCGACGTCATCGCGCAATTCCTCCCGCAATCGCCGTTTGTCACCAAGCTGGGCATCGTCGCCGATCAGCTCGATGACGACGAAGTAAGGCTGCGGCTGCCATGGGATCCCGCCAACACCACGGTCGGCGACACGGTGCACGGCGGCGCCATCGCCACCCTGGCCGATCTCACCATCATGGCCGCGGCCTGGTGCGGCGCGGCAGCACCGCCCGCACTGCGGGGAGTGACGGTGTCGATGGCGCTCGACTTCATGGCACCGGCCCAAGCCACCGATGTGATCGGGGTCGGCCGGGTGCTGCGCCGCGGCCGGTCGCTGACCAACTGCGAGGCGGAGATTCTCGACGCGGAAGGCAGGCTCGTGGCCAAAGCCCTCGGCACCTACAAGCTCGGCTGAGCGCCCGCTAGAGCGTGATTTCTTCGAGCTTGCCGGTAGCGACGTCGAAGACGAACCCACGTAGCGATACGTGCTTGGTGACGAACGGGCTGTTCGCGATGCGCCGCAGCGACTGGCGGACGTCGTCGGCCAGATCCGGGAAGGCCTCGGCGGACCACGGCGGTTTGACCCCGGTCTCGTCCTGAATGCCGCGCTTGAAGTCGTCGTCGGTGAAGGTGAGCATCCCGCAATCGGTGTGGTGAATGAGGATGATCTCCTCGGTTCCCAACAGCCGCTGGCTGATCGCCAGAGAACGGATGGCGTCATCGGTGACCACCCCGCCGGCGTTCCGGATGACGTGGGCCTCGCCTTCGTTGAGACCGAGAATGCGGTAGACGTCCAGCCGGGCGTCCATGCATGCCACGACCGCAACGTGTTTCGCCGGCGGCAGGGGCAGGGGCCCGTTGAAGGAGCTTGCGTATTCGGCATTGTTCGCCAGGAAATCATCGGTAGCCGTCACGCCGGCCTCCTCGGTATCGCGTAGGGAACTTTGCTGCACAGATCGGTGCCGCGGTGGATCCTAACAACCTGCTGGCCGGAATTCACTGGTGCCGATCAGCCCGATCGCAAGGATTTCGCCCGCCCGGGCCCGGCCTTGCCGGCGCCACACCAACCAGCCGACCCGCGCCGCTGTCGATAACCTGTCTCAATGCGACGCAGGCGGGGCCTTTCGGCATGATCCGCTTCCTTGCCCGCCGGCTCCTCAACTATCTGGTGCTGCTGGCGCTGGCGTCGTTCTTGACCTATTGCCTGACGTCGATGACGTTTCATCCGCTGGACAGTTTCATCCAGCGGCACCCGCAGCCGCCGGCCGAAGCCATCCACGCCAAAGCCGTCCAGCTCGGCTTGGACAAGCCGGTACCCATCCGGTACGCGAATTGGATCTCCCGCGCGGCCGCTGGCGACTTCGGCACGACGGTGACCGGTCACCCCGTCTCCCAGGAGTTGTGGCGCCGCATCGGGGTGAGCCTGCGGCTGGTGGTGATCGGTTCGGTGCTCGGCACGGTGACCGGTGTCATCGTGGGGGCGTGGGGGGCGGTCCGCCAGTACCGGCTGAGCGATCGCGTAATCACCGTGTTCTCGCTGGTCATCCTGAGCGTGCCGTCGTTCGTGTTGGCGAGCCTGCTGATCCTGGGCGCGCTACGGGTCAACATGTTCGCCGGGGTGGGGATCTTCCAATACACCGGTGAGACGGCACCGATTCCGCCCGACGGATTTTGGCAGGCCCTCATTGAACGCCTGCAGCACATCGTGTTGCCGACTCTCACTCTTGCGTTGGGCGCAATGGCGGGCTTCAGCCGCTATCAGCGCAACGCCATGCTCGACGTGTTGAACGAGGATTTCATCCGGACCGCCCGCGCCAAGGGCCTCACGCGCCGGCGCGCGCTGTTCAAGCACGGCCTGCGCACTGCTCTGATTCCGATGGCCACCTTGTTCGCCTACGGGGTCAGCGGGCTGGTCGTCGGGGCGGTGTTCGTCGAGAAGATCTTCGGCTGGCATGGCGTGGGCGAGTGGGTGGTGTTGGGCATCTCGACGCAGGACACCAACGTCGTCGCAGCGATCACGCTGTTCTCTGGTGCGGCGGTGCTGATCGGCGGACTGTTGTCCGACATCATCTACGCGGCGCTGGACCCGAGGGTGCGGGTGTCATGACCCAACACACCGCCGCCGAGCCCACGCCGGTCGGCTCGGGCATCAACCCGGCCACCTTCACGTCCCGACGAAACCTGGTGGTCCGCCGCTTCATTCGCAACAAGCCGGCGGTGGTGGCGTTGATCCTGCTGATGCTGGCTTTCGTCGGCTGCTACGCGCTGCCGCCGCTACTCCCCTACGGCTACACCGAACTCGACTTCAACGCACTGCTGCTACCGCCGTCAGCCAAACACTGGTTCGGCACCAACGCCCTGGGTCAGGACCTGCTGGCCCGCACCCTGCGCGGCATGCAGAAGTCGATGCTGATCGGCTTCTGCGTGGCATTGATCTCAACCACCGTCGCCGCCACCGTCGGAACAGTCGCCGGATACTTCGGCGGCTGGCGCGACCGTGCCCTGATGTGGCTGGTGGACCTGCTGCTGGTGGTGCCGAGCTTCCTGCTGATAGCCATCATCACGCCGCGCACCAAGCAGTCGAGCAGCATCCTGTGGCTCATCGTGCTGCTCGCGGCATTCGGCTGGATGGTCAGCTCACGGATGGTGCGCGGGCTGACGATGAGCCTTCGCGAACGCGAATTCGTCCGTGCGGCACGGTATATGGGGGTTTCGAGCCGCCGCATCATCGTCCATCACATTGTGCCGAATGTGGCCTCGATCCTGATCATCGACGCCACGCTCAATGTCGGATTCGCGATCCTGGCCGAAACTGGTTTGAGTTTCCTGGGATTCGGCGTGCAACCGCCCGACGTGTCACTGGGCACACTGATCGCCGACGGGACACCGTCGGCCACCACCTTCCCGTGGGTATTCCTGTTCCCGGCCGGGGCGCTGGTGCTGATCGTGTTGTGCTCCAACCTCACCGGCGACGGCCTGCGGGATGCGCTGGATCCGGGCAGTCGACCACCACGTTCGTCGCGCCGCAAGAGGCGGGCAAAGTGACGGCCCTGTTGGAGGTGACGGATCTCAATGTCACCTTCGAGACCGGCGACGTCCGGGTGCCGGCCGTGCGCGGCACGACGTACCAGATCGATGCAGGCGAAGTGGTCGCCATTGTCGGGGAATCCGGTTCGGGCAAAAGCACGGCGGCGATGGCGGTCATCGGACTGCTGCCCGAATACGCCAACGTGTCGGGATCGGTACGGCTGCAAGGCGAGGAATTACTCGGTCGCTCCGATCAGGCGATGTCAGACATCCGCGGCAAGACGATCGGCACCGTATTCCAGGACCCGATGTCGGCGCTGACCCCCGTGTACACCGTCGGCGACCAAATCGCCGAGGCAATCACGGTGCACAACAACGAGATCGGCTGGAAGAAGGCGCGTCAGCGCGCGGTCGAGCTGCTGGAGCTGGTCGGCATCGCGCAGCCGCAACGGCGGGCGAAGGCCTTCCCGCACGAGCTGTCGGGCGGCGAGCGCCAGCGGGTGGTCATCGCGATCGCGATCGCCAACGATCCGGACCTGTTGATCTGTGACGAGCCGACCACCGCGCTCGACGTCACCGTGCAGGCACAAATCCTCGACGTGCTGCGCACCGCGCGCGACGTCACCGGCGCCGGCGTGCTGATCATCACCCACGACCTCGGAGTGGTCTCGGAATTCGCCGACCGGGCGATGGTGATGTACGCCGGACGCGGGGTCGAGGTCGCCGCCGTCGACCGCCTCTATCGCGACCGCCGGATGCCTTACACGGCCGGGCTGCTGGGATCGGTGCCGCACCTGGACGCCCCGCAGGGCACCCGGCTGATTCCGATTCCCGGTGCGCCGCCAGCGATGTCGTCGCTGTCGCTGGACGCCTGTCCGTTCGCCCCGCGTTGTCCGCTGGCGATTGACGAATGTCGTTCGGCAGAACCTGATCTCGTTGCCGTCGATGAAGACCACTGGGCCGCGTGCATCCGTACCGACCACGTCGCCGGTCGCAGTGCAGCCGAAATCTTCGGCGTGTCAACGCAACCGCCGACAAGCGGCGCCACGGCAACCGAACCTCAGCTAGTGCTGCGGGCCACCGACCTCACCAAGACCTACCCCATTACCAAAGGCTTGGTGTTGCGCAGGCGAGTGGGCGAAGTGCGGGCGGTCGACGGCGTCAGCTTCACGTTGGAGCAGGGCCGCACCCTGGGCATCGTCGGCGAATCGGGTTCGGGCAAATCGACGACGCTGAGCCAGATTCTCGAACTCACCGCGCCCCAGGCAGGTTCCATTGAGATCCTCGGCGAGGACGTCGCGGCCCTGGACTCCGCCGCCCGCCGCAAGCTGCGGACCGAGCTACAGGTGGTCTTTCAGGACCCGGTGGCTTCTCTCGACCCTCGCCTGCCGGTGTTCGATCTCGTCGCTGAGCCGTTGGTGGCCAACGATTTCGACAGAGATCGATGCGAGGAACGGGTGGCCGAGCTGCTCGCGATCGTCGGGCTGGACCGCGCCGACGCCAGCCGCTATCCCGCCGAATTCTCCGGTGGCCAGAAGCAACGGATCGGGATCGCGCGGGCGCTGGCGCTGCAACCGAAGATTCTTGCCCTCGACGAACCTGTCTCTGCGCTCGACGTCTCGATTCAGGCGGGCATCATCAACCTGCTGCTGGATCTGCAGGGACAATTCGGACTGTCCTATCTGTTTGTCTCACATGATCTTTCGGTGGTCAAACACCTGGCCCACCGGGTGGCGGTGATGCACCGGGGAAGGATCGTCGAGCAGGGCGACAGCGACCAGGTGTTCACCAACCCGCAGCACCAGTACACCCGAAGTCTGCTGGCCGCCGTCCCGCGAGCGCACTGAAATGCCACCGATCGTTAACATCGATCCGGTGACGCACCGGCTGATCGCCCGCAGGCTTGCGCAGCTGGCGCTGGTGGTCCTGCTGATGGCCGCAGTGGCCGTCACGGGCTGCTCGAACGGGTATCGCGACGCACCCCAGGCACGGGCCGCGCGGGTGGGCACCACCAGCGACATGAATCCCCGGGATCCGGCGACGCTGCGCGATGGCGGCAACCTGCGGCTGCCGCTGGTGTCGTTCCCGGACAACTTCAACGAGTTGAACATCGACGGGAACACGTCCGACAACGGCTCGATCGTCACGCCGACGCTGCCGGGAGCGTTTATCACCCAGGCCGACGGGGCCTTGAAGCTCAACACCGACTACTTCACGGGTGCCGAGCTGACCGGCACCAACCCTCAGGTGGTCACGTACACGATCAATCCGAAGGCCACGTGGAGCGATGGCACCCCGATGACGTGGAACGATCTCAAGTCGGAGGTCGACGCGGATAGCGGCAAGGACAAGCGCTACCTGATCGCCAGCAGGGCCGGGTTCGAGCGGGTGAAGTCGGTGACCCGCGGGGTCGACGATCGCCAGGCGGTGGTGACGTTCGCCGAGCCCTATGCGGAGTGGAAGGGCATGTTTGCCGGCGGGATCCAGCCCGCCAGCATGACGGCGAATCCGGATGTGTTCAACCAAGGCCAGCTCGAGGCGCCCGGCCCGTCAGCCGGACCGTTCATCGTGACGACGATAGACAGGACCGCGCAGCGCGTCGTGCTGACTCGCAACCCGCACTGGTGGGGCGCCAGGCCACGACTGGACTCCATCACCTTCCTGGTGCTTGACGCCTCCGCCGTCATCCCGGCCCTGCAGAACAACGCAATCGATGCCGCCGGCGTCGGCACGCTCGACGATATGGTCACCGCGCAGCGCACCCCCGGAGTCGTGATCCGGCGCGCCGCTGCCCCTACCTGGTTCCACTTCACGTTCAACGGTGCGCCCGGATCTATCGTGGCCGACGAGCGAATGCGGCTGGCGATCTCGAAGGGCATCAACCGCCAGGCCATCGTCGATGTCGTGCAGCACGGCCTGACCAATCATCCGGCACCGTTGAACAACCACATCTATGTCGAAGGTCAGGTCGGCTACCAAAACAACGCCGCACCAGCCGATTACAACCCCGACCAGGCCCGCAGGGACCTCGACGCGCTGGGCTGGAAGCTCAACGGCGCGGTGCGGGAAAAGGATGGCAAACAGCTGGCCGTTCGCGACGTCTTCTTCGATGCGCAAGCCAACCGGCAGATCGCCATGGTCACCCAGAACAGCCTGGCACAGATCGGGGTCAAGTTGGTGCTCGACCCTAAACCGGGCAACGGGTTCTTCAGCCAGCACGTCAGCGTCGGCGATTTCGATATCACTCAATTCGGCTGGGCTGGAAACGCTTTCCCTCTTTCCGCGCTGCCACAGATATACACCTCCGACGGAGACAGTAACTTCGGCAAGATCGGTAACCCCGCGATCGACGCCAAGATCGACGAGACGATGTCCGAGCTGGACCCGAACAAGGCACGCGCACTCGCCAATCAGGTCGACGAGATGATCTGGCAGGAAGGCTTCAATCTGCCGCTGTATCAGTCGCCCGGCAACATCGCGGTGCGCAGCGATCTGGCCAATTACGGCGCGCCCGGTCTAGCCGACATCGACTATTCGGCAATCGGATTCACGCGACGCTGACGCGAGCCGGTCCGCAATGTCGGCAGCGCACCCTCGGCGATGGCAGCCACCCCGATGGCCTTCCACAGCAGACGCATTGCGGGGCGCGCCGGAAGTGCGTCCAGCTTCGATCCCTGGGCGGCGAGCTTGTCGTTCTCGCCGCGGAACACCGCTGCGGCGACCGTCAGCGCAGCGGACTCCCGAAAGTCCAAGGCGCTGTGCGCCATGCTCGGCAAAGCCACCAGCACCGCGTTGGGCACCAGCGAGGCGACTTGCTCAGCCACCGCCCGTGGTGTCACCAGGTCGCGGCCGCCGGAAATCACCACCGTCGGCCAATTGAACTTCGGCATCTCTGCTACCAGGTCATACGGCTCGGCTTCGAAAGCATCAGTATCGCTTAGTATTTCACGCATCACCGCGGCAGGATCAAACGGTAGGCCGTCGGGTTCGGCGCCATAGTCGAGTTCGCGGAATGCGATGCGGCTCACCAGATCGCCTTCGTAGCGGTAGGGCACCTTGCGACCGAACACGGTGGCAAAATGGGACAGTCTGTGCCACAGCATCATTCGCCCGGCCAGCAGTAAGTCGAGTTCTCGATCCAGTAGGGACGCTCCGCCGTAGGCGTAGATGGTCGAGGCGACCTCCCCCGCCGCCGCGGTCATCACTCCGGCGTCGATCAGCTTGCGAACCTTGGGCGCCAATGCGGCGGTTTCCGGAGTATCGCCGTCGACCAGCAGCCCACGAATGGTGTCGCGAACGAGCAGGACGTCGTGCCGGGACAGCAGCGGCGAGTCGAGGAGCATCGCATGCACCCGGCCGGGGTGGCGCACACCGACTCCGGCCGCGATGTAGGTGCCATACGACGTTCCGTAGAGGACGGCCGAGTCAACGCGAGCGTCGTCGAGGACGGCGGCGACGTCGTCGACCACCTGGTCGACGGTGAAGGCTCGCGGTGGCAGGTCGGCGCCGAAGTCGTCGTGGCGCGACATTCCCACTCCGCGGTGCTCGATCATGATGACGTCGAGACCGGCCTCGGCGGCGCGCCTGCGCAGTCCCTTGTAGACCTGCAGCGACGCCATACCCGGGCCGCCCGGGATGATGACCAGCGGATGAGCGGACTTACGGCCGCTGCGCACGTAGTACAGATCGAATTCGTCGGAGCTGCCCGGCGAAACCGGCCTGCGCACCGGACGGACGCCGGGCATGGCAGCCAGCCTTTCGTGCACCCGACGCTTCCTGGCGTTCATCGTCATCGGTGTGGGCCCGCCATGGTCACATTCTGCCGGGAGCGCCGTTTGTCGGCAGCGCGGCGGCCGGCGTCAGCCGCGGATGAGGTCAGCGGCTATCTCCCCGATCAGCACCGTCGGCGCATGGGTGTGGCCGCGAACCGTGCTCGGCATCACCGAGGCGTCGGCGACGCGAAGTCCGTCGATTCCCCGGACCCGCAGCTGCGGATCCACCACGCTCGCGTCGTCGCTGCCCATCCGGCAGGTACCCAGCGGGTGATACAAGGTGTGAGCGCTGTTGATGAGCACGTCTTCGAGTGCGGCTTCGTCCAGCTCGGCGCAATCGCGCGGTTGGGTGACCGGGCCGAGCAGCCCTTTTAATGCGGGAGCCGAGGCGATCCGGGCGCATATCCGCAGCCCGTCCATCATCGCGGCCCGGTCGATGCCGCCGGGATCGGTCAAGTAGCGCGGGTCGATGACCGGCTTGGCGTGCGGATCGGCGGACCGCAGCGTGATCTGGCCACGGCTTTCCGGTGCGACGAGAATGGGCCCGAACACCACCCCATGCCCTTCCGGCTCATCAAGTCCCTCACCGTAAAAGGGCGCCGGGCAAAACATCAGCTCGAGATCGGGCAGGTCCAGTTCGGGCCGGCTGCGGAGGAATCCGTACGCCTCCGCGATGCTGGAGGTCAGCATGCCGCGGCGGCGCATCAGGTAGTCGATCAACTCCTTCGGCTTTTCACCGGCGAACAGGCTCCCGCCCACCACCGCGAAACCCAGCCGGGTGGTGAGGTGGTCGAGCAGGTTCTGCCCCACCTCGGGTGAGTGGTAAGCGAGGTCGATGCCGTGATCGGCGAGGTGGTCGCGATCGCCGATGCCGGAGAGCATCAACAACTGAGGGCTGTTGACGGCGCCGCCGCAGAGCACCACTTCGCGGCGTGCACGCGCGACGCAAAGCTCTTCGCCACGCTGGAATTCCACGCCGACAGCCCGCGATTTGTCGATGAGGATTCGGGTGACGGTCGCGCCGGTGAGCACGGTGAGGTTGCTTCGTCGCATTGCCGGTTTCAGGTAGGCGTCGGCGGAGCTGCATCTGGCACCCCGGCGCTGCGTGACAACTGTCTCGCAAAATCCTTCCGGCCGTGCGGAATTCGGTTGTGCGGCGGGAAACCCGCACTCACGCACCGCGGCCAACCATGCCGCGGTCGACGACCGCAGACTGCGTTGGCGGGAGATGTGCACCGGGCCGGTCACCCCGCTGTCGTCCCCGCTGACGAAGTGCCATGCGTCGGTGACGTTTTCGATGCGACGGAAATATCCAAGCACTTGGGCGAAAGACCAGTGTGAGCCGGCTCGCTTCGCCCACTCGTCGTAGTCGGCGTCGAATCCGCGCACCCACATCATTGCGTTGATCGATGACGAGCCGCCCAGCACCTTGCCTCGGGGCCAATAGATCTCACGGCCGCCGAGTTCTTGCTGTGGTTCGGTCAGATAATCCCAGTCGATCTCGCTGCGCAGCAGCTTGACGTAGCCCGCCGGGATTTTGATGAACCTGTTCTTGTCGCGGGGCCCCGCCTCGAGTGCAACTACCGCGTTCGCCGGATCGGCACTGAGCCGGCTGGCGACAACCGCTCCGGCCGAGCCGGTCCCGATCACCAGGTAGTCGCACTGAATGTCCATTGGCGCTCCCCACTTTTGGGGAGTGTAAGTCGGGCAGCATGCGTGCCGCGTGTTAAACGCGGAGATCGATGCGGTGTGCGCCCTTGACGCCGTCATAGCGGTCGGGGCTGCAGGTCAGCACGATCACCTGTCCGTGCGCACCCACAGTGTCGAATACCTCGCCCATCTTGGCCAGCCGATCTGGATCGGTGAAGCCCAGCGCGTCGTCGACCACCACCGGGACGGCGTCCTCCTTGGCGACCAGGGCGGCGCCGGCTAGTCGCGCCAGGATTCCGAGTTGTTCCTTGGCCCCGCCCGACAACGATTCGTACGGCACGGTGATGCCGTCCAGGGTGCGGCTGCGAATACACAGGTCGCTGTCGATGTCGACCTCGAACGTGGGACCGAACACCGGACGGCCGAGCCGCTGCAGTTCAGTGCGGTAAGGCTCCACGTAGCGCAATCGGGTGGTGTCGCGGTGGCGTGCCATCACCGATCGCAACAATTGCGCGGCCCGGGCCCGGCTGCCGACCCGGCAGTGTTCACTGCCGGCGTGCTCGCCTTCAATCTCTGCGGCATCGAGCTTGCCCTGGCGACCTTCACCGCCGAAGACCGAGAGCTCGATGCTGACCTCGCGCAGCGCACCGGCAGCGTCTTCGTAGCGATCGCGCAGCGACTCGGCCGCCTCGGTGGCTTCGGCCAGCTCAGCGGCCACCGCGTCCGGCGCCGCGGCGGCCAGCGCTTCGGCCAGCTCGCCGGCCCGCTGCCGCGCAGCCTCAATGGCGCGCAGCCCGGCCTCGGCGGCCGACGCCAGGTCGGCATCGGCATCCGATGTCCGTTCCTGGGCGAGTTGCGTTGTGGCCCTGTCGAGTTCGGCTCGCTGAGTCGCCGCTTCGCTGAGCAATACCGTTGACCGGGTGGATATCGCGGCAAGCCGGGAGTCGGCGTTCGCCGCGATCTGGCGAAGGGCCTCGCATTCGGCCTCGGCGGTTACCCGAGCGGTCTCCGCGACATCGAGTGCGGCTCGCGCGGTGCTGACATTCGCCATGGGATCGGCCTCGGCCGGTTGGCCCGCGCGCAACTGCGCCAACCGCGCTTGCACCTGGTCGGCTTCTTCGTCGCCGCACAGGCCGGACAACGTCGCGCCCAACTGGTCGCGGCTGTGCTGCAGTTCGCGGCGATGCTGGTCCACGGATCGTGCCATCGCCAGGTCCGCGACAGTGCCTGCGGCCAACGCTTCGGTCAGCACCTGTTGTGCCGCAGCATGTTTGGCCTGAATGTCAAGGGCGGTCGCACCCGGGGTGATCCGCGCGGTCAGGACCCCGGGTACCTCGACCTCGGTGGCGCCGGTGACGGTTGTCGACCAGCTTTGTCCCGCGGGCAACGACACTCGCTGCGAGCCGACGGCAAGTTCGATGTCGGCGACGGCCGTGAACTCGACCGCCGCTGAGATCAACGCCAGCTGATCGCCGGTGCGATCGACTGCGGCCGCGGCTCTTTCGATCCGCTGCATGATCTCGTCACTGAGCACGACCGCGTCAAGCTCCGCGCAGACCCGGTCACGGTCACGTTGCAGGGTCTCGATTCTGGCCAGCCGGGCGCTCAACCGGTCGATCTCCTCGCGATCGGCGATTTGGCTGACGGTGCGCCGAGCGGATTCGGCATGACGTTGCAGCTCTGTTTGCGTCGCAACGACTTCCGCTACCGCGGCGCGGGAACCCTCGGCATCGGTCCGCGCTGCCGTGTGCGCATCGGCGGCTTCTTGCGCTTCGGTTTCAGCGCTGGTGACCGTCGCGGTGCGGGTCTCGATTTCGGTGAGCAGCCGCAACCGTCCGGCGTGCGCGGTGGCCGCGGAGCTGCTGGTCGCCTCGGCGGCGGCGGCGACCAGTGTGGCTTCGCGCGCCTGTTGGGCGAGTTCGTCGATCTTGTCGGCGGCGGCCTGCGCCGCGACGAGGCGCGGTCCGGCAGCGAGTCGCAGTTGCGACAGCTCGGCCACTTGCTCGGTCAGTTCGGCATGACGGCGTACCCGCGCGTCCACCTCGGCGACTTTTACTGCGCACTCGGCCACGTCGGTCTCTGCGTCGGCCAATCGGGAGATGGCCGCGGCCCATTCGCCGGTGGGGCGTCCGGTGGGCGTGAAGTAGCGCCCGTACTCGGTGTCGATTCGCTCGATCAGCAGGGGTTCGGTGCCGGACAGTGCGGCGGCATCACCGGCCGCCACGTCGAGCGCACGCGACAGCGCATCACAACCCGACAGATCCACCGCGGCGGTCGAGGTCGCCTGCAGCACCCGTTGGGCATGCCACAGGTCGTTGTCCACCGTTTCGGCCAGCATCGCCCGGACCCGTTCGTGGGCTTCATCGCCGGTCAGCTGTTCGCGGCGCGGCGTCAGCACCGTCAGCTCTGTCTCGCACTTCTTGTGAAAGCGCTTCCGGTAGACGAAACGGTATGCGCCACAGCTGATTTCAGCAGTAACCTCGGAGCCGACGTCGCTGTTGGTGGGTTTGACCTGCTTGACTTCCTTCTTCGTCGAGCGGTCCCTGGATTCCAGCAGCAGGTCCAACGCCTCGATCATCGAGGACTTGCCGACTTCGTTGGCGCCGCACACCACCACCACACCGCGATCAGGAAATTCGATTTCCCGGTGGCTGATGCCGCGGTAGTTCGTCAAGACCAGCCGGTGCAGCTTCACGCCACCCCCCGATCGGAGAGGCGCAGCAATAGCCCGAGCGCCGCCTGTGCGTCGCCGGCGGACTGGGCATCGCCGTCGCGCGCGGTGGCCACCAACTCGTCGACGGCCGCGGCGGCGAACCCGCCGATGCCCAGATCGGTGAATTCGCCGTCCGCCGGTATCACCGCCAGATCCGTGTGGCGTTCCCACAGGCCCAGCCAGGCGAATAGCCGTGCGTACCGGTCCAGGCACGCGTCCAGCGCGGCGCGGTCAGTGACCGACAACGAACCGGTGAGCGCCAACCGCACCACGGTTCGCTCCTTCTCGCCGAATCCGTCCAGGTTTATATCGAGGTCGGCGATGTCGCGCCTGGTGTCGACCTGACGGTGCAAGGTGACAAACCGCCAGTGGCCCACGCGCCGTGGTGCGACCGACACGGTGCCACCCGGTTCGTCGATGTCGACCACCAAGACATGCCCGGGGTCGGACTCGACGTCGTCGAAGTTGGTGACTTCCGGCGAACCGGAGTACCAGACCCGACCGGTGTCGCCAACCTGGGTGAGCGAGTGCTTGTCGCCCAGCGCGACGTAGTGCAACGCGCCGCGGACCAGCGCCTCGTCCAGCCGGGCCAGCCGAATCAGCGACGGTTTGTCGCGATTGGGGTCGAGTACGTCGACGCCGCCGTGCGCGACCAGCACGCGGATGGCCGGGCCGGTGGACAGGCCTTCGAGGACTTCGGCGACCAGATCGGTGGTCGGGGCCTTGGACCGCCACGGCGCGGCGACGATCTCGAGCCCCGGCCGAACCTGATGAATTCCCGCCCGATCCAGCACCCTGACGTTGTCCGGGCATTCGGCGGTGAACAGCGCGCTGGTGTACACCGAGGACGCATCCAGCGGATCGTGATTGCCGGGCAGCAGGTAGACCGGAACACCGATGGCGCGCATGGCTTCCAGGGACTGGCCGATCACCTGCGGGGCAAGCTGGTTGTGTTCGAAGACGTCTCCCGCGACCACGACGAACTCCGCGCCCACCTCGGCCGCCAGCGCACCCAGGCCGGCGACGGCGTCGCGCCGGGCGGCCGAATACCTCGGCTGGGCATCCCCGGCGAGGAAGTGTCGGGTCATGCCCAGCTGCCAGTCGGCGGTGTGCAGGAACCGCATCCCGGACCCCCTTTTCGACGTTGCATGGCTATCAGGGCACCGCGAGTCTAGGTCGATGCACCGACAACTCGGGGGACGCGCATCGGCATGCCTTCGAGCGGTTGCCGGACCGCCTTGTACTCGGCGAATCGTCGCGCCCGACCACGTCAATGCCGAGGCCGAGGACGACCCCGACGACGTGGAACGCCGGCGTCAGGGCCCGGCGGGCTTTCTCGCGAATAGCCAATGGCTGCGCGACGCCTTCGCGGATCTGCGATTTGAACCGCACGAGACGGTCGCCGAGGACTCGGTAGTGATGGCTGCGGCCACCATGACTGGCGAACACACCGGAACGTTTCACGGCCTCGAACCCACCGGCAAGCGCATCCATCACAAACAGCTGCACATCTTCAGCGTCGTCGACGGTCAGATCACCCGTCACCGAGCCGTCCGCGACGACTTGGGGCTGTTGCTGCAACTCGGCTGGCGGCCCGGCCTGCGTTGACTCCCGGTATGTCGTTTTGCCCGCCGCTGAGCGACAATGCCGCCTGCCTTCGAAGTAACTAAATCTCCTGTGTCACTTACCACCTCAGCGGCACACAACGCGGAACCCAACCGTCGAAAATCGCGGCCGACGACGTGCCGTAGGCTCTGGGATGCCACGCTTTGGGGACATCGCCACCTTTCCAGTCGAACCAGAAAAGCGGGATCTCGGCAAGCCACACCTCAAAGAAGGCGCCCAGCAGATCCCGGGCCAGGTGCGACGCCGGACACCGATGCGGGCCTCCGCCAAAACTCCAATGCCGATGCGCACCATCCATTTTCAAGTCGTGACCTGACATGACGTCGGCCTCGTCGCGGTGCACCAGACCGACACCCAACTCGACACGGGACCCAGCTGGGATCGTCGTTCCGCCGATCGTCACACTGCGAGTCGTGATTCGTGAAACTGTCTTCGCCCCGCCATCCAACCGCAGCAGCTCCTCGATGAAACTACTTTGCCAGTCTGGATTTTCGCGTAGCTCCTGCTGAAGCATCGGCCTGCGCGCCAGCAGCGCCAGCCCGGCCTTGATAGGGAACGACGCGAAGATAAATCCGCGGGCCACCGACTCCATCAATCCCAATATCTCTTCGTCGGTGAGCGGTTCGGCGGCGAGGCGGCTGATCACATCAGGGCCACCCGGCGGCGCCCGGCGGATCTTCCCAACCAGCTCCGCGTCGACCGCTTCGAGAGCAACGTCGGTCGGCAGCCCGCACACCATAACGAATGCTGCGCGCCAAACAACGTCAGCGACACGCACGCCATCGCAGCGGTCGAGCTTCGTCACTATGGCGCCGACGCATTCTTCGATGACCCCACGTACGGGCTTCAACATTTCCAGCGAACTGCCCGGATTGAACAGCTCGAGCAGGATGTCCCGGTACGGTCCGAACGGCGGTTTGCCGGGCATCAATTCGCCCTGGCGGCTGCCGAAAACTTCGCCATCACGAACGGCGGCGAGTACATCGTCGCGGCGCCATAAAACGTATGTGCCGTTCGGCCCCCGCAACACTCTTTGACCGGCCCGCTCAGCGGCAGCCAGCCATTCCCGATAACCCGCGGCTGCATCCTCGTCGGACCGCATGACTTCCAGCGCGGCCTCGACACCAGACCCGACCACCGCGCACCACCGACTTTCACGATCGGCGGCCGCCGCGAACCACGCACCAACGGCGCCACCTGCAACTCCAACGCCGCCACTTTATCCTCAAGATCGGCCACCCGCCGCCCGTACCCGTTGGCCTGCGGGTGTCAGTGGGTGTAAAAAGCACCCGCCGACCTGCCGACGACGAGACTCCACCCGCCGGGTGGGCCTAATGTCCGGATCCGGACAATCTTCTCCGATGACGACGAGGACGTCGCCTAATACCTGTGCTCTCGGACTGATTAGCCTGACTCACGTGAGCGAACCACAGCGCACCCTGCTGCTGATGCGGCATGCGAAATCCGCGTATCCACCCAATGTCGCGGACCACGACCGCCCACTGGCGCCCCGCGGCATCCGCGAGGCCGGACTGGCAGGTGATTGGCTGCGCGCCCACACACCCAGCATCGACGCAGTGCTGTGCTCGACGGCCACCCGTACCCGGCAGACGTTGGCCCAGACCGGCATCGACACCTCGGTGCGATACAGCGAGCGCCTCTACGGCGCCACGCCAGGAATGATGATCGACGAAATCAACGACGTTGCCGACACCGTCAGCACGTTACTGGTGGTCGGGCACGAACCGACGATGTCGTCCTTATCCATCGGCCTGGCCGGCCCCGATGGCACCGACGACACAGCGGTGCAACGCATTGCGGAGAAATTCCCGACGTCGGCGATCGCCGTGCTGAGCGTGGCCGGTGACTGGAGAAGCGTGGAACTGGGCCACGCCGCGCTAATCGAGTTCCACGTCCCGCGCTGAACTCCGACCGCTACGAGTTGGTGGACAGCGTCAGTTCCATGAGCTTGAGGGCCTGCGCGCAGGCGTCGATGCCGGGCGCTTGAGGATTGACCCACCAGCCGACCACGCCGGCCGCGTCGCTGGCCACACCGCAGGCACCGTTCGGGTCGTCCGGGCGCATCACAATCGATTGCACGCCCGCGATGGACCGGTTCTCGACCTTGTACTTCAGGAAGTCGGCGACCTTGCGCTCCTCGCTCAGACCGCCCTGCTCGAACCAGAACCGGGTGATGTCGATCAGACCGGCCGGGTTGGCGGCCTGCCACCGGCAGATCGCACCGACGAACGTGCTCTGGATGTCCAGCGGATCGGCGCCCACCGTCTTGGCCAGGATGTCGCTGGTCAACACTTCGCATTCCTTGAGCAGATTCGGGTACTGCTGCTGGGAATTGTTGTTGCGCGGCATATTGCCGCCCGCCTTGACGGCGTTACCCCCGACCGATTCCGAACAACCACTCAGCACCACCAGCGCGGTGATCAACACGGCTGCACGGGCAAAGACACCTTTGCCGGGCCGCCGGCTACGACGCGTCGAGTCGGTCATTTCGAGTTCGCAATCGATTGGCGAGTCAATTCTTTGGCGATGTCACAGGGCGGCGGGAAGGGCTTCTGGCTGAAGCTGACCGACCATTCGATGAAGTCGTCCTGAAACTGGATGCCGACTTCACACAACGAGTCACCCAAGTTGGGCTCGTTGCCGACGGCGATGAAGCCGCTGTGTCCGTTGATGTTGATGTCGTCGACGCTGGCGCGCGACAGTTCCTCGGTCTTGCGTTCGCGTCCGATCGGGCTGCCGCGGTACCAGGAAAAGGAGAAGTGCGGTCCGAGAATTCCGCCACCGGCCAGCCACTGGCACCCGACGGAGTTCTTGGCGGTGTTGGTCAGCCCCGACACCTTGGTCAGCTCGGTCACCGTCTGATCGTTGATGCCCCCGCATTGCGGGAACATCGGTCCGTGGTGGCCCTCCGAGTTGCCCGGTGCCGACGAAGTCGTTGCTCCCGGCTTGTTGTCGCCAGAATCGGAGCACCCTGCGACCGACGAGACCAGGATCATCGCCGAGGCCGCCAAGGCCAGCGCCGCCGGGTTACGCCGCACCGCTACTCTGCTTTGCCTCAGGCTGCTGCTGGTACACACGATGCACTGTAGCGGCAGCCCAACGGGTCAACCACCGACGCGCTACTTGAACAGGCATTTCATTGCTTTTGCCGGAGGCGCCCGGAACACGGAACCATCCGGCGGCGCTCGCGGTCGCGGCGCCCGCGATGTGCGACAGTTACCAAATGCTCCTGGCACTGCTGCGCCAGTACATCCGGCCATACCGCCGGCCGGTCGCGGTGCTGATGGCGCTTCAGCTGATCAGCACCCTGGCGTCGCTCTACCTGCCGACGGTCAATGCCGCCATCATCGATGACGGCGTCTCCAGGGGCGACACCTCGACGATCGTCCGGCTCGGCGCAGTGATGCTCGGTGTGACCGGGCTACAGGCGTTGTGTTCAGTCGGGGCAATCTACTTCGGATCCCGCACCGGGATGGGGTTCGGGCGTGACCTGCGCCGGGCCATGTTCGAACACGTCATCACGTTCTCCGAGCGCGAGACAGGCCGGTTCGGTGCGCCGACGTTGCTGACCCGCACCACGAACGACGTCCGGCAAATCCAGTACCTGGTTCAGATGGCGGGCACCGTGTTGGTGACCGCGCCGATCATGTGTATCGGCGGAATCTTCATGGCCATCCACCAGGAGGCCGCGCTGACCTGGCTGCTGCTGGTAAGCGTCCCCGTCTTGGCGCTGGCCAACTACGCCATCATGTCGCGCATGCTGCCGTTGTTTCGCAGCATGCAGAGCCTGATCGACGGCATCAATCGGGTGCTGCGCGACCAGCTGTCCGGCGTGCGGGTGGTGCGAGCCTTCACCCGCGAAGGCTTTGAACGTGACCGGTTTGCTCGCGCCAATGCCGCGCTGTCGAATGCCTCGCTGGCCGCGGGCAACTGGCAGGCGCTGATGTTGCCGGTGACCACGCTGACCATCAACCTGTCCAGCGTTGCGCTGATCTGGTTCGGTGGGCTGCTCATCGATCGCGGCCAAATGCAGGTCGGCTCGCTGACCGCCTTCCTGGCATATTTCACCCAGATCCTGATGGCCGTGTTGATGGCAACCATGACGCTGGTGGTGCTGCCGCGAGCGTCGGTCTGCGCCGAACGGATCACCGAGGTGCTCTCAACCCGCGCCGCCATCGACAGCCCGCCGGTCCCCAAGTTCCCCGACAGCGGGATCCGCGGCGTAGTGCGTTTGGACAGCGCGACATTCAGCTACTCCGGCGCTGATCGCCCAGTGCTGCAGGATATTTCGTTTACCGCCCGGCCCGGGACCACCACCGCGGTGGTGGGCAGCACCGGTTCAGGCAAGTCGACGCTGATCTCGTTGATCTGCCGGATGTACGACGTGACCACTGGCGCCGTGCTGCTCGACGAAGTTGATGTCCGCGATTACCACACCGAGCGACTCTGGTCGGCGATCGGGCTGGTCCCCCAGCGCGGCTACCTGTTCACCGGAACGGTTGCCGAAAACCTGCGCTACGGCAAGGCAGACGCGACCGACGAAGAGATGTGGGAAGCATTGCGCGTCGCCGCCGCCGACGAATTCGTGCGGGCACACGACGACGGACTGCAGATGCGGGTGGCCCAGGGCGGCAACAACTTCTCCGGTGGGCAACGGCAGCGGCTGGCCATTGCCCGAGCTGTGATCCGTCGCCCGGCCATCTACTTGTTCGACGACGCATTCTCCGCGCTCGACGTGCACACCGCCGCCCGGGTCCGTACCTCGCTGAGCGAGATCTCCGGCGGAGCAACGCTAATCGTTGTTACCCAACGTGTTTCGACTGCGACGCAGGCCGACCAAGTGATCGTCGTCGACAACGGGCGGCTGGTGGGCGCGGGCACTCATCAGTCGCTGCTCTCCGATTGCACCACCTATGCGGAATTCGTCGACTCGCAGATGGTGGAAGTTGGACGTGCGCCGTGACGATAGCGACCAACCGCCCGGCGAGCGGCGCAATCACCTCCTCCGTGCGTTCCCGAGAATTCTGGGGCTCGGCGATCCGGCTGGTCAAACAGCTTGGGCCGCAACGGAAACTAGCCGTCATGGTGATCGCGCTTGGCATCACCGGCACGGCGATCAGCGTCGTCGTCCCGCGGATTCTCGGCCGCGCCACCGACCTGCTGTTCAACGGCATCATCGGACGCGGGCTGCCGGCGGGAATCAGCAAGGCACAGGCCGTCGCTGCGGCCCGGGCGCGCGGTGACAACGCCTTCGCCGACTTGCTGTCGGGGATGAATGTGGTGCCCGGCCGGGGCGTGGACTTCGGCGCGGTCGCACGAACGCTGACGCTGGCGTTGGTCCTGTATCTGATTGCCGCCCTGTTGGTCTGGGCACAGGCGCGGCTGCTCAACGTCACCCTGCAACGCACCATGGTCGCACTGCGCGCGCAAGTCGAAGACAAAATCCATCGGCTGCCGCTGTCCTACTTCGACGGACGGCAGCGAGGTGAGTTGCTAAGCCGGGTGACCAACGACATCGACAACCTCCAATCGTCACTGTCGATGACGATCAGCTCGCTGCTCACATCAAGCCTGACCGTGGTGGCCGTGCTCGCCATGATGGTGTCGATCTCGCCGTTGCTGGCACTGATCACGGTGCTGACCGTGCCGCTCTCGCTGGTGGCGACGCGGGCGATCGCGCGCCGTTCGCGACAACTGTTCGTCGCGCAATGGACCAGCACCGGACGACTCAACGCCCACATCGAAGAGACCTACAGTGGATTCACCATCGTCAAGACGTTCGGCCATCAGGCCGCGGCACGCGAGCAGTTCCGCAGGTTCAACGATGACGTCTACCAAGCCAGTTTCGGTTCCCAATTCTTCTCCGGCCTGGTGGGGCCGGCGACGACGTTCGTCGGCAACCTGGGGTATGTCGCGGTCGCCGTCGTCGGTGGCCTGCAGGTGGCCACCGGACACATCACGCTTGGCAACATTCAGGCGTTCATCCAATACGTCCGGCAGTTCAACACACCGCTGAGCCAGGTGGCCGGGATGTACAACACTCTGCAATCCGGCGTCGCCAGCGCCGAACGGGTGTTCAACCTGCTCGACGAAGCCGAGGAGTCGCCGGACTCCAAACCGGTGCTGCAATCGCCGGCGCCGAATGGCCAGGCCGCTCCGCTGCGCGGACGCGTCGAGTTCCAGCACGTCAACTTCGCTTACCGCCCCGGCGTCCCGGTGATCGAAGACCTGTCGATGGTCGCCGAGCCGGGCAGAACCGTGGCGATCGTCGGACCGACAGGCGCTGGCAAAACCACCCTGGTGAACCTGCTGATGCGGTTCTACGACGTCGATTCTGGCCGGGTCCTGCTCGACGGCGTCGATATCACCGCGATGAGTAGGCAGACGCTGCGATCGCGCATCGGCATGGTGCTGCAGGACACCTGGCTGTTCGACGGGACGATCGCGGAGAACATCGCCTACGGGCGACCAGAGGCCAGCGAAGAAGAGGTGGCGGCAGCCGCCAAGGCCGCCTATGTGGACCGGTTCGTCGAAACGTTGCCGGCCGGCTACCGCACCCGGGTCAGCGGGGACGGCGCCAACATCAGCGCCGGCGAGAAACAGCTCATCACCATCGCGCGCGCATTTCTCGCCCGCCCGCAGCTGCTGATCCTGGACGAGGCGACCAGCTCGGTCGATACCCGCACCGAGACTCTCATCCAGCGGGCCATGGTCGAGCTTCGGCAGGATCGAACGAGTTTCATCATCGCGCACCGTCTTTCGACAATCCGCGAGGCCGACCGCATTCTGGTGATGCGGGCCGGCCGGATCGTCGAACAGGGAAACCACGCCGAGTTGATGGCCCGGCGGGGTGCCTATTACGCGATGACTCGGGCCTAGCCACTGTGGCGGGCGCCAAGAAGTCGCCAAGAAGTTATTGAGAATCCTCCAAGGCGCGGTCGTGACGCTGAACACGTTCACACACCGCACAGCCTGAAAGGGATGACAGCAATGCTTTCTCACCGCCTCACCATCATCGCCACCGTCGGGATCGGCGCCGCCGTCATGGGCCTCGGCGCGGTCGCCACCGCCGGCACCGCGGCGGCCGGCAGCGCCGACGATGCCTTCATCGCCCAGATGAAGATTTTGGGCGTCACCTTCACCTCACCCCAGGAAGCCGTCCGGGAAGGCCACCAGGTGTGCACGGAACTGGCCGCCGGCAAATCCGGAACCGATGTCGCCAAAGAGGTCCTCAGCCAGACGGATTTGACGTCCAAGCAGGCGGCCTACTTCGTCGTCAACGCAAGCAGCGCCTACTGCCCGCAACTGTCCGGGCAGCTCGCTTAATCAGCCCACTGTCCCGCAGGGAGGTCCCGTCAGCCGGAACTCCCTGCGCCGGTTCGCGGAGTAATAAGAATGAACGTCAAGATCTGCACCGCCACTGCCGCCCTGACCGTCGCCGCCAGCGTGCTGCTGGGATTGGCCGGGCCGACCCACGCGACGTCGGGCGCCATGTACGGCGACCCCGTGGCCGTGGCTAAATACTGGCGCTACCAGCAGTACTGGGACGACTGCGTGCTCATGTCGAGCGCTGACGTGATCGGTGAGGTGACCGGGCAACAACCCTCGGAGGAAGCCATTATCGACATGGCCCAATCGACCCCGAGCGCATTTCCCCCCGGCCCGATCTACACCAGGCCGGCCAACCCCAACGACCCGAATTCGGGCGAGGGCAGCTGGTTCCGGGACATCCCGACACTGCTGGCCCGGTACAACATCGGCGCCGTGGTCAGACACGGAAGCATCGAGGAAGTCGAGCAGCAACTGGGTGCCGGGCACCGGGTGTTCGCCAGCGTCAACGGCGAACTGATCTGGCACCAGCGGGTCGACGAGAAGGACAAAAACGGCCATCCCGCGCACGACCACGCCGTGGTCGTGACCGGTGTCGACACCGGCAGCAATGTCGTGCACCTCAACGACAGCGGCAGTAGCTCGGGCCGCGACACGCAGCTCCCGATGGCGCTGTTCATCAGAGCCTGGAACGCCAGCGACAAACTGATGGTCGTGACCACGTGAATCGGCGGATCGACTACCCGGCGTCCGCGTGTTCTGATGAACGCCAATCTGATTCGAGTGAGCTGTCAATGATGGCCCTGCCGGCGAAGACATTTCAGTCCAATCGCTGCCGCGCAAGCCGGCCGCGTAACGGCGCGGCGTGCCCGGATCGGGCCGGTTTGCGTCGAATTCGCCGGGTTCGTATCACAATGACAACCGACGACGCAGTTATTGTCAGGAGGAGCCGGAAGGGCTGGTAAGCAACCATGGTGGACAAACGTCTCGAATTCGGTCTGCTCGGACCGTTGGAGATGAGTGTTGACGGCACCCTCGTGCCGTTAGGCACCCCCAAACAGCGCGCGGTGCTGGCCATGCTGCTGATGAACCGCAACAGCCCGGTCGGCGTCGACCGGCTTATCACCGCCCTGTGGGAAGGCTGGCCGCCGTCGGGGGCACGGGCGAGCCTGCACTCCTACGTGTCGAACCTACGTAAGCTGCTCAGCGGCGCCGGGATTGACCCGCGAGAGGTGTTAGCCGCGGCACCGCCGGGCTACCGGCTCAACATCGCCGAAAACACTTGCGATTTAGGGCGGTTCACCGCGGAGAAGACCGCGGGCGTGCACATGGCCGCTGCCGGCCGGTTCGAAGACGCCAGCCGGCACCTGTCCGCCGCGCTGACGCAATGGCGGGGTCCGGTGCTGGAGGACTTGCGCGACTTCGAGTTCGTCGACACCTTCGCGACCTCGCTGGTCGAGGAGAAGATTCTCGTTCACACCGCACAGGCGGAGGCCGAAATCGCTTGCGGACGCGCGTCCGGCGTCATCACCGAACTCGAAGCCCTGACCGTCGAACACCCCTACCGCGAGCCGCTGTGGGCCCAGTTGATCACGGCCTACTACCTCGCCGACCGCCAATCCGACGCGTTGGCCGCCTACCGCCGCGTAAAGACAACGCTCGCCGACGATCTCGGCATCGACCCCGGCCAAACCTTGCGCGCCCTCAATGATCGAATCCTGCGCCAGGAAACGCTGGACGCGAAGAAGTCGGCCAAGACCACCGCGGTCCACACCATCACCGTGCTGGATCAGCGCACCAAGGGCTCTGACTCCGAAGCCATCGCATATCTGGTCGAAGCCTCAGGTGAGCGTCATCCGCTGCAGGCCACGGCGACCCGAATCGGGCGGCTCAGCGACAACGACATCGTTCTGGACAGCCCCAACGTCAGCCGTCACCACGCCGTCATCATCGACACGGGCAGCAACTACGTCATCAACGACATGCGGTCATCGAACGGTGTGCACGTGCAACGCGAGCGGATCCGTTCGGCGGCCACGTTGAGCGACGGCGACCACATCCGAATCTGTGACCACGAATTCACCTTCCAGATCGTCACCGACCGCAACACCGCAACTGCGCACTAGCCCACCCGGCACGCGCGGGGAAGTTTGCCGTTATCGTGCAGACCGGGGGGTGAACGCATAGCGTCAGGAAAGCTCGCCAGGGGGGTGCGGCCGCCCGGTCTGTCCGAAAATTGTTGATATGGTCGGCAGGTCTGGGGTTGGTTTGGAGGATCAATGAGCGACGAGCAAGCCTCACTCACGGGGACGATGTTTGGGCCCTACCACCTCAAACGGCTACTGGGCCGGGGCGGGATGGGCGAGGTTTACGAGGCCGAGCACACCGTCAAAGAGTGGACCGTTGCGGTCAAGCTGATGTCGGACCAGTTCAGCAAAGACCCGGTGTTTCGCGAGCGGATGAAGCGCGAAGCGCGTATCGCGGGCCGTTTGCAGGAGCCCCACGTGGTGCCCATCCACGAGTACGGCGAAATCGACGGAAAAATGTTCATGGAGATGCGCCTCGTCGAGGGCACCGACTTAGACAGCTTGCTCAAACGGTATGGCCCGCTGACCCCACCGCGGGCGGTCGCCCTCATCAGCCAGATCGCCTCGGCTCTCGATGCCGCCCATGCCGCGGGGGTGATGCACCGCGATGTCAAGCCGCCCAACATCTTGGTCACCCGCGAGGATTTCGCCTATCTGGTCGACTTCGGCATCGCCAGCGCGACCACCGACGAGAAACTGACCCAGCTCGGCACCGCGGTGGGCACCTGGAAATACATGGCGCCGGAGCGATTTACCAACGACGAAGTGACCTACCGTGCCGACATCTACGCGCTGGCGTGCGTACTGCACGAGTGCCTGACCGGCTCACCGCCGTATCGCGCGGACAGCGCCGGCGTGCTGATCACCGCTCACATGACTGGCCCGATCCCGCAGCCCAGCGCGGTGCGCTCGGGCATCCCCAAGGCCTTCGATGGGGTGATCGCGCGGGGCATGGCCAAAAAGGCCCCCGACCGCTACGCCAGCGCAGGCGACCTGGCCGCGGCCGCCCGCAAAGCACTCAGCGACCCCGACCAGGACCACGCCGACAACATTTTGCGCCGCAGCCGGGAAGCGACCCTGCCCGGCACCGCCGAGATCCCACCACCCGGGCCTACTGTCGCCGACGCCGCGCCGCCTCCGCCGCCATACGCCAACACGCCGCCACCCTCGCCCGGGCGAAGTACGCCGGTACCGTATCCGCCGGGGCAAACCAATCAGCCCTGGGCCCCGGCCAGCGGTCCGGTCCACACGCCGAGTCACGCCGTCCCGCAGTACGGCAACTGGGGTACTCCGCCGCCGAGCATGCCTGTGCCACAACATCTTTCCGGCCCTGCTCCGTGGAACCAGGGGCCCCCGGCCAAACCCAAGCGCAGCCCATGGCCGATCATCGCTGCCATTTCGCTGGTGTTCGTTGTCGCGGTCTGCGCCGTGGGCATCTGGTTTGTCACCCAATCCGATTCGGCACCGCCGCCGCCACCCGATCCATTACGACCCGAGCGTCTGAGCGCGCTGCTGCTCAACGCCTCGGACATGAACGCGATCATGGGTGCTACGGCCATGGAGGCGGGTAAGCCGATCCTGACGATGGATGACTCCCCGGTAGCCGTCTCGGCGCCGAACTGTCAGGGTGCGCTCTACACCAGTCAGGATCCGGTGTACTCCGGCAGTGGCTATACCGGAGTCAGCGGACTGGTGTCCTCCGAGCCGGGAGACAATTACGACCACTGGGTCAACCAATCCGCGGTGCTCTTCCCCTCGGCCGATAAAGCCAAGGCGTTCGTTGCGACATCGGCGGACAAGTGGAAGAGCTGCGCCGGCAAGACAGTGACAGTCACGAACAAGAGCAAGAACAAGACGTACCGGTGGACATTTGGACAGATCACCGGCGGCCCAACGAAATTCGCGGTGATGGATACCCAGGAAGGCGCCGACGGCTGGGAGTGCCAGCGCGCCATGGGCGTCGCCAACAATGTGGTGATCGATATCAACGCGTGCGGCTATCACATCAGCAATCAAGGCGACGACATCACCCAGAAAATCATCGACAAGATCGACAACGACCAACCGACCCACTAGTCGGCGCCGCGGCGGGCCAAGCGGCCCTTGCACATTGGCCTAGGACTGCAGATCCGGGCCTTCCGCGCGCAGATCATCGACCGCCGACATTGCGTCGCGCAGCTTGGCCAGCCATTCCTCGGTGTGCTCACCGACCAGCTTGACCGACCAGGCGAGTGCGTCGGCGCGCGATCGGGCGACGCCGGCGTCCACCAGCGTGTCGAGCACCTGGCGCTCGGGTTGTTTCAGGCGCGTCATCACCGGTACCGCGATGTGGGTGAACAGAATTCGCTCGGCGCCGGTCTGGGTGCCAACCTCTACACCCCAGGAAACCTTGCGGCCGTAGCGGTCCTGCGCTTCGTCGGCGATATGCATTCGCTCTGAACGCGTTTCTTCGCGGAAGCGCGATGCGCGGCCCGCCACACGCTCTTCGCTCTCTTCATTTCCGGACCCCGCGGCTTCGGCGAGCTTCCCGACGACGGTGATCTCTTCGCGGTCGACGACGACCGTGGGATCGCCGTCGAACCAGTTTTCCGGGAGACGTCCGGCGAACCATTCCGCGGCGCCGCTGGCGTCGGGTTGCTGCGCTTGCTGCCAGCCCCCGGGGCGGCCATGCCGATGAGTGTGATGCGATTTCATGATTACATGATTACACCGTTACATGTGTAATGGAACAGCGTTCACCTGCAGCGAACGTCGCGCTTGGCGCGATGTTGGAGCCGGGGCCGGAAAACCGTTGATCGCTGCATTTCGGAGGAGTATTTTCAATAGCGAAGCAGGCCCGGAAGCGACTAATTCAAAGCGCCGGAAAAGGGGTAGCAAGCCGGCCGCGTACGACCCGCGCAAGACGGAGTTGACGCCCCCAGAGTCGCCCGGGCCTGCCCTACTGCGCAGGCGGGCTGCCGCCCCGGCGCACCCTAAACAGTTTCACCTCGTTCTTGATGCCTTTGAGCCGGCGCGAACTGGCGAAAGACGCCTGGAATTGGCCGGTATCGCTGACGGCTTCCCAGACCGAATCCGCGACCAGCACGGTACCCGGGCGGGCCACCCCGGTGACTCGACTCGCCACGTTGACCGGACTGCCGAACCAGTCACCGGCCCGGCTCACCGCCATCCCGGACGCCGCTCCTGCCCGCAGCCGGGGAAAGTCGTTGTCGCTGTCGACCATTTCGACAAGCTTCAGCACGGTATCCAACAACGGCGTCGGCTCCGGACAGACGAGCATCACCGCGTCGCCGATCGTCTTGATGAACCGCACCGGCGGTCGGGTCACGTCGCGGGCAAGATCGGCCAGCCGGCTGGCGAGTTGCCCGAGCTCCTCGGCCGACACGGCTTCGCCGATCCTGGTGAAGCCCACCAGGTCGGCGAAGGCGACCGTCACCTCGCGTGCTCCCGGGAGCGGTTTGCCTGCGGCGCGCTCGCCCGCGTTGACAGCTTCGGTCTCCATCATGTGCCGCAGATGCATGAACAGCATGTCTTGGATCATCGGCCCAAGCATTGGTGCGATCTGGCCGACCAGCGCCTTCGACCCTTTCGCGATATCGATTTCGCTGGCTCCCGGACGCATGATCGACGACAGCGCGGTATAGCGCATGACCTCGGCAGCGCGCGACAAGCCTTCGGCCAGCACCCGGACGACGAGTATCACCTGATCGGGGTGCAGCCCCAGCTCGACGAACCGCTGGGCGTAGGCCGCGGCCTCACCATCGGCACGCATATGTACTGCCGCATCGGGGTCGTCGACCCTGGCCAGACCGATGGCGCGCTGGACGCGCTGGAGCAACGTCAGCTCGACGCCGTAGCTGTCGCTGATCTCGCGGGCCGATACATAGGTGCCGTCGTCGCCGATGAGATGGCGGCTGGCCAGCAGCAGCGGCGGGTTGGTCGCCCGGATCTCGTCGGTGGTGATGCCCTGCTCGAGCAACCACTCGATGAGCTCGGCCCGTTCGGTGCGCGCGGTGCCGTCCAGTCCGTCGAGCAGATCATCGATGTTCTGACCGACGCCGTCGTCCACCTCGCCAACGTACAACGTCGGGGCACCATGATGTAAAGCGATGAATCTTCTGCACGGGTTCCCGCCGGTCGTCGATGACCAGGCCAGGGTGCTGATCCTGGGCTCGTTTCCCAGCGTCCAATCGCTGGCAACACACCAGTACTACGCCAATCCACGAAATGCGTTCTGGCCGATCACCGCTGAACTTTTTGGATTCGACCGCAGCGCGCCCTACGACTTACGGCTGAGCGCCCTGCGATCCCATCATGTCGCGCTCTGGGATGTGCTGCACAAATGCCGGCGAGTCGGTAGTGCGGACTCGGCGATCGATCCGAAAAGCCTGGTGGCCAACGACTTCGGTGAGCTATTCACAAACTATCCGGCGATCACGCGGGTGTACTTCAACGGCGCTAAGGCCTGCGAGCTCTACCGGAGGCTGGTCGAGCAGGGCGACACCGAGCGCATTGAGTTCCAACGGCTGCCGTCCACCAGCCCGGCCCACGCCATCCGGCCGGGCGCGAAGCTGGCCGCGTGGCGGGCGATTTCATGACACCGGCGGTCGCCGGTGCGCCCACGGTCTCGCGCGTTCGATCTGCGCGCCCAGCGACAGCAGCGTCGCTTCACCGTAGGGCCGACCGACCAGCTGCACCGACACCGGGAGTCGGTCGCCGTCGAAGTCCCACGGCACGATGGCAGCGGGCTGGCCGGTCAGATTCCAGACCGGGAAATACGGAACCTGCTGGGAGACCGCCAATAACGTGGACACCGCACCGCGACCCCGGTAGGCGCCGACGCGTGACGGGCCCGCCGCGGTGCCCGGTGTAATGACCACGTCGACGTCGTCGAAGATCGACTGGATTCGGGCGCTGACGCGCTCCTCGGCGCTGCGCACCTTGTCCATGCTGCGGTCGGAGAAGAACGAACCCATGCGCGCCATGCCGCGGGTGCGCGGTTCGAGACGTTCCGGGTGAGCCTGCGCGTCTGCGTCGTCGCTGATGCCGCGCAGATAGCGGGGCAGGAAGTTCGCGAACAGCGCGGCCCGCGGATAGTCCGGGTCCGCGGTGATGACCTCGTGGCCCAGATCGCGAAGCAGCGCGCCGGCCTGGTGGACGGCCGTCAACTCTTCGCGCCCGACCCGGACGGGAATCGATGGGATCCTGGTGCTCAAGGCAATTCGCAACTTGCCTGGGTTGCTAGTCGCAGCGGCCGCGAACTCGCCTTCGGGACCGGGCACCGTCGAGGTCGCATCCAGGAACACCGCCGCGTCCAGCACCGACCGCGCTATCGGCCCGTTGACGGACAGCCCGTACCACGCCTGGTCGTGCGGTTCCAGGGAGACGCGGTCGCGTTGCGGCTTCAGGCCGAACAAGCCACACCAACTCGAGGGAATCCGAATCGAACCACCGCCATCGGAGCCCAGTGCCAGCGGAGCCAGCCCGGCCGCGACCGCGGCGGCACTGCCCCCACTGCTGCCCCCCGGAGTGCGGTTGGGATTCCATGGGTTGCGGGTAGCCCCGAAGGTCAGCGACTCGGTGAACGGAAAGATCATCAGTTCCGGCACATTGGTTTTGCCGATGATGACCGCGCCCGCAGCACGCAGCCGCCGGACGGCCTCCGCATCCGAGGTCACGGCCGGGCGGTGACCGCCGCTGCCGCACGCCGTCACTTCACCCGCGACGTCGACATCGTCTTTGATCGCGATGGGCACGCCGAGCAGTGGCAGCCGTTCGCCGGCGTCGAGACGGTCTTGGGCCGCATAGGCCTCGTCGCGAGCACTGTCGGTGAGCACCACGCGGTAGCAGCCCAGCTCGCTATCCAACCAAGCAATCCGTTGCAGGTAGACCTCAAGCAGCTCCGGCGCGGTCAGTTCGCCGTCGGCGAGCATTCGTGCCTGTGCGGCCGCGCCGGCAAAGGCCAGCTCGCGAGCATCCACCGCCGCAGCGTATCCCCCTGACCACCGCGAGCCCCCGCCCGGCCCAGTACCGTGACGGAATGTCTTGCGTGTTCTGTGCGATCGTCGCCGGGGAGGCCCCGGCCATCCGGATCTACGAAGACGACGACTACCTGGCGATCCTCGACATCCGCCCGTTCACTCGCGGCCACACCCTGGTGGTGCCCAAACAACACACCGTAGATCTCACCGACACCCCGCCCCAGACATTGGCCGGGATGGCCACCATCGGCCAGCGGATCGCCCGCGCGGCACGGGCAACGGAGTTGGCCGACGCGACGAACATCGGCGTCAACGACGGCCGCGCCGCCTTCCAGTCGGTGTTCCACATTCACCTGCACGTGCTCCCGCGCCGCAACGGCGACAAGTTGTCGGTCGCCAAAGGCTTGGTGCTGCGTCGGGATCCGAACCGGGAGGCCACCGGGCAGATCCTGCGCGACGCGCTGGCACGCATCGACGCCAGTCCGTAATACTGAGCGGATGGCATTTCCCTCTTGGGTAGAGCAGGACCTCCTACCACGCGTGCTGCGCGTACACGACATCGTTTATCGCCGGACGAACGGCTGGATTGGGCATCGGCTGCTCTTGATACCCAGCCTCTTGCTGCACACCGTCGGTGCAAAGACCGGTGCGGCCCGGACCGCGGCGCTGACCTACGCGCGCGACGGCGATGACTACCTGATCGTTGCCTCGAAGGGCGGCGCACCGCAGGCGCCCGGCTGGTACCACAACCTACGGAAGAACCCGAACGTCGAAATCAACGTCGGGCCAAGGCGTTTGAGTGTGATCGCCCGCACCGTGCTGCCGGAGGATCCGGACTACTCGCGGCTGTGGCAGATCGTCAATGAAAACAACAGCAATCGGTACGCCGCGTACCAGACCAAGACGTCGCGGCCCATCCCGGTCGTCGTGTTGACGCGGGCGTAACGGCGACGAGCTGACCAAAGCCGCAGCTACTCAATCCGGCGGTTTATCCTGCCTAGCGTGGTGAGGCTCATAAGTTCACCGCCAGGCTCAGACGGGGCGGCCGCGATGAAACGCTGGACGGGCAATCCGTGGCAGCGCCTCGGGCTGTCCGCGCGCGTTGGCTGGCTCATCGTCGGGGTATACGCGGTCGCGGCCGCGCTGATCGTCACCTCGTCGGTTTGGGGGCTGAAGGGCGCCTACGCGAGCCGGCCGGTTGACGAAATAGTCACGGTGGTCTGCCTGCTGGTTGCTGCGGCATGTTCCGGCCACGCGGCTCGCTTCGCGGTCGCGCGCCGCAGAATCGGATGGCTGGCGATGGTGACGGCGCTGCTGGGCTGGGCGGGCGGTGAGGTCATCTGGGCGGTCTATGAAGTGCGCCCGGAACTCGAGCACGCCACTCCCCCGGCTGCGGCTGAGGCTGTGTGGCTCTTATATCCAATCGGCACCATGGTAGCCCTGACGCTGTTGTCCCATCTATCTCGCCGCAGTCCACGGCGACTAGTACTGGACGGTCTCATCGTGACGACTTCGCTGTTCGTCATCTCGTGGGTGTTCGTCCTCGACAAACAGCTGCGCGAGAACAGCGGCTCGCGGCTCGCGACGCTCACGCAGGTTTTTGCCGATGTGGTACTCATGACGACGGCGATCATCATGTTCTCACGGCTTCGTCCCAGCGACCTGCCGAGCCGCAGCCTACTAGCCGGCGGGATCATGACGATCGCCGTTGCCGACATTGCGATGGTGTTCCAGACCGGGGCGGGCAGTTATCACGCCGGTGATCTGGCCGACCTGGGCCGGGTGGCCGGGTTGGGATTGTTGGCGCTGGGTGCCGTCGCCAGCGTCAACGAGACCCCCACGACGACGCCTCGCAATGAGATCTTGTCCCGGGCCTTGCTGTGGTTGCCTTACCTGCCGCTTCTGCTGGCCGCCGCGGCCGGGTTGCGCTACGCGGTAGGCCTGATGCCGCGCGGACCGATGCTCGCCGCGTTGGGAATCCTCGTCGCCTCGGTACTGGCCCGACAGTTCATTGTGCTCGTCGAAAACCAGAGGTTGTTGGCTGAGGCAGCGAGGGAAGCGTTTCACGACAGCTTGACCGGGCTGCCCAATCGCGCCCACTTCCTCCATCGACTGGACCAAGCCCTGGCCCGAAGAGGTCCCGACACCGCGCCGATCGCAGTACTGTGCCTCGATCTCGACAACTTCAAATTGGTCAACGACGCGTTGGGCCATCCCGCTGGCGACGAACTCCTTGTCTGGGTCGCGGGGCGCCTTACCACTGCGGTAGGCGAGATGGGAACCGTTGCGCGCCTCGGGGGTGATGAATTCGCGGTTCACATCGAAGGTTCCGTCGAGCAGACGCAAGCTACCGCGGATCGCGTTCTCGAGGCCTTCAGCGCCGAGGTTGTGATCGAAAACGTTCCCATAGCGGTCCGACCGAGCATCGGCTTCACCGTCGCCACCGCTGCAGCGAATAGCTCCGTCGACCAGCTGCTCCGCCATGCCGACCTAGCGATGTATGCCGCCAAACGCGAAGGCGGCCAATGTGTCCGAAGCTTTCTGCCGCTGCCAGGCCACGCGCCCGCGGCATCCGGTTCGGCGAGTGCGTTCACCGCCCGAACGGCGGCATCACGAGCCTTGCAGCCGATCGCTGACCTTGCGACGACAAGAGACCAACCGCACCAAACGCGCGACGGCATTCAATGGCCCCCGGCACCAATCCGAATTGCCCTGGCGCTGTTAGCTATTGGCGTGATCGTTTTCACCGTCACGAGTGTCCTCGACCCGGCTGCCAGCCGCGCACCCTTCTTCGCAAAATCCTTGTACACAGCGTTAAACCTGTCGGCGGCCATCCTCATTTTCCTTCGCACCTACCGCGTCAGGGCCGACCGTTTGGCCTGGATTCTGATCGCGGCCGGCATGGCGTGCTCTGCGATCGGCGACGTGGTGTATGCCTTGCGGGTGCCGGACGGTCAGTCCCCGTCGCTGGCCGACCCGGAGTACCTGGCGTTCTATCCGTTTGTCTTTACCGGTCTGCTGCTGCTCATGCGGGCACGCCTGAAGTGGGTGCCGATTTTGATCCGGCTCGATCCGCTGGTATGCGGGTTGGCCATGACCGCGCTGACCGTGGCGCTGTGGGCCGGACCCTTTCACGCAGCTGCGACTCGCGCACCGGCAACCGTTCTCGTCGGCCTGACGTATCCGTGGGGCGACCTGATCCTGTTGGCTCTTGCCGCTGGCATGTTGCCAATCCTGGACAGGCGCCACGATTTCCAATGGGCGTTTCTGGTCGCAGGGCTGGTCGGGTTTGCGGCGGCAGACACGCTGTATTTCTTGGAGACCGCTGCGGCCTCATACCGGGTCGGCACCACGCTCGACGCCCTCTGGCCCGCTTCGTCGCTACTGGTGGCGCTGGCCAGCTGGGCGCCGCGGTCGTCGGCGGCGGCGCCCAGACGTGGACTTGGCTCCTATGCGATGCCGGCAGCGTGGGCAGTAGTGGCCCTCGGAGTTGTCATCTGGGATCAAAACTCCCCATTCGCAGACGCTCTGGCCGGATTGAGCCTGATCACCGTCGCTTTGCGATTCTCGCTGACTTTCCGGGATGTCAGCATGGTGGCCGAAAGCCACACGCACGCCATGACCGACGAATTGACCTCGCTGCCCAATCGGCGGTCGTTGGCGACCGCCTTGACCGCGCTGTCCGGCTCCGGGTTGGGCGGCCCAGAGTCGACGGGCCAGCCGTTGTCGCACACGGCACTTCTGTTGGTCAATGTCTCTGCGGTTGACGAGCTCAACGACTCACTCGGTCGCCGTCTCGGCGATGAGCTGTTGCGCCACATCGCGAATCGACTCGCGAGCAGCGTGCGTCGTGAGGATCTACTTGCCCGCGTGGGCGCTGACGAATTCGCAATCCTGCTGGCCGAAGGTTCCGACCTCATCGCCGCACGCGCCCAAGCGGGTCGTTTGCTCGAAGCCCTGATCGATCTTTTCGCGCTGGATGCGATCACCGTGCGAGTCGATGCCCGCATCGCGATTGCACTGTGTCCAGACCATTGCAATCATCCGCAAGACCTGCTGAGTCGCGCCGAGACGGCGATTTGGCATGCCAAGTCCGCCATGAACAAGATCGCGGTCTACGAGCCGGCATTCGAGGCATACCGCGAAAACGACCCTGCCCTCATCGAGGAATTGCGCACCGCGCTGTTCGACGGTGATCAACTGGCGTTGCACTACCAGCCCAAGATCAATGCGAGCGACGGCAGCATCCATAGTGTCGAGGCGCTGGTGCGTTGGCACCATCCCAGCCGTGGGTTGCTGCTGCCCGAGGAATTTCTGCCCGCCGCCGAGCGCGCTGCGGTGATGCGTAAGGTGGCCGACCGCACGCTGGAACTTGCCCTCATGCAGATCCAGTCTTGGCGCGAACAGCGCATCGTCTCATCCGTCGCGGTGAACCTGTCGACGACCAACCTGCTCGACCCCGAGCTGGTCGGCACGATCAAACGGCTGCTGCGAACCTACGGCTTGCCCGCGGACGCCCTCATCGTCGAGATCCTGGAAAGTACCCTCGTTGACTCGGTGCGCTCGCGTAATACCGTTGCCGAGTTGCGGCGCCTCGGCGTTCGGATCTCCCTTGACGACTACGGCACCGGCTGGTCTTCGCTGGCACGTTTGCAGGATGTGTCGGTCGACGAGCTGAAACTCGACAGAATTTTCGTGGCACGCCTCTCCCAAGACGCTCGATCAGTCGCCATTGTGCGATCCACGGTGGCATTGGCAGACAGCCTCGGAGCTGACCTCGTCGCCGAGGGAGTCGAAGACGAGGTCACCTTGAGCGCATTGCGGCAATACGGCTGCAGCATCACCCAGGGCTTCGTGCACAGCCCGCCGCTGCCACCGGATGAGCTCGAGGAGTGGATCAGCCATGCGGCCAACCCCGACTCGGGTCGATCTGAGCAGGCGGGCACGTTCGACTGAGCGGCTAGAACAATTCCTTGGCCAGCAGCTCCAGCGTCGCCACCCGCGCCGGTGCCGTGGCCGCGTCGGTGCCACGGTGAGCCGACGCAACCGGGTGCACCATCACTTCGTCGACGCCGAAGCGTTCGGCGAGCGCGCGCAGTTGCTCGGCGGCTTCAGCAGGCGCGCCGAGCACGGCACGCTGCAGTCCGCTCTCCACAATCTCCTGCTGTTGTTCTGTCAGCTGCGCGACCTGAGCCTCTTCGACCAGAGGCACCGGCCCCAGTGGCTGCCCGGTCCGTAGCCGCGCCATCATCTGCAAGTTGGGCAGCATCAATGCCGTTGCCTCGTCGCGTGTTTCGGCCACCGCGGCATTGACCGTCAAGAACGTCACGGGCTCAGAGGTCAGGTCGCTGGGCCGAAACCGGGTGCGGTAGAGCTCGAGTGCCTCTTCGGTGCCCTGGCCGGAGAAGTGATGGGCGAACACGTATGGGAGTCCTTTGGCGGCAGCCAGATGCGCCGAATACATCGACGAGCCGAGCAACCACAGGGTTGGCTCGGTGGCGGCGGCAGGGGTCGCTTTGAGCCGATAGTCCCCGGAGCGGAGCGGGACCACCACGCCGCCTGCACTCATCAGCGCCGCCACGTCGTCGAGGTATTCGGGGAAGTTCTCAATGTCGCGATCATCACGGCTGCCGCGCAAAGCATATGAGGTCACCGGGTCGGAGCCGGGTGCCCGGCCGATGCCCAAGTCGATCCGGCCCGGGGCTGCGGCTTCCAGTAGGGCGAACTGCTCGGCGACTGCCAGCGGCGCGTGGTTGGGCAGCATCACCCCGCCGGACCCGAGTCGCATTCGCGACGTCCGCGCGGCCAAATAGGCGAGCAGCACCGGCGGGCTGGTGGCGCCAACGGACGGCATGTTGTGGTGTTCGGCGACCCAGTAGCGAGTAAAACCCAGGCGGTCGGCGGTCTGCGCCAGCTGCACGGTAGCCGCCAGCGCGTCGCCGGTGGACTGGTCGGTGCGCACCGGGACGAGATCGAGGACGGAAAGACGCACGATGCCCTCAACGCATTCGGTCGAGTGAACGTTCCCGGTTAGTAGTTGCTCGGCGTGATCGAGTTGACGATGGCGTCGAACTGCTCCTGCGAAATGGGCGCGCCGCCGGGAACGTTGTCGCTGGCCAGAAATTGGGTGCGCTCGATATAGCTGTGGAAGCGCTTGAAGTAGTTGGTGAAGGCGACGCCGTGGTCGACCCAGTCACGTTGGGTGGCGCGTTTGAGTTCGCCGGCGAGAATGTAGGCGCCCAGCAGCGCGACGCTGGTGCCCTGCCCCGACAGCGGCGAGCAGCAGTATGCGGCATCGCCGACCAGCGCCACTCGACCGATCGACCAGTGATCCATCACGATCTGCGCCATTTCGTCGAAGTAGAAATCCGGCGCGTTGCGCATGTACTGCAGCAGTTGCGGGCGTACCCATCCGTCGTCGGACATCCGCCGTTCGACCTCGGCGAATTGGGCTTCGGTGTCGCGGTAGTCGAGGCGCAGTTCGTCGTCCATGAAGCCCACCATGGCCCGCGCCTCGGTGTTGTTGCGGGCGCTGTAGACCCCGGCCATCGTGGAGTCGCCGTAATGCCACATCTGCCAGTGGTCCAGGTCCAGGAAGTTGGGCACCGTGAAGATCGCGGCGTGCGTCCCCAGTCTCTTGATGAATCGGTCCTCCGGACCGAAGACCAGCTTGCGCACATTGGAATGCAGGCCGTCGGCACCGATCACCAGGTCGAAGGTGCGGGTGGACCCCGACTCGAACGTCACATCGACCCCTGGGCCGCGGTTGTCCAAGGTGGCGATGCTGTCGCCGAACAGATACTCGGTTTTTGGCAGGGTCGCCTCGTAGAGCAGTTCGACCAAATCGTCACGCAACAACTCGATGTCGGGGTTGTCGATCGGTCCGCCGGTCGGTGTCGATTCGGTGTCGCGGGACAGCTCGTTGCCGTCACGGTCGACGACGGACGACCCTTGAATGCGGGTCTTGCGGTCAGCGGCGGCCTCCAGCAGCCCCATGCGTTCGAGCACCGTCAGCGCCGGGCCCCGCACGTCGATCGCCTGTCCGCCCGGCCGCAGCCCCGGGTGGCGCTCCACCACCGTGGGCGAAAAGTTATGCTGCCCAAGCCAATATGCCAACGTTGTGCCGGCGATGCTGGCGCCGGAAATCAATACCTCAGTCACCGAATCCCTGCCTGCTTTCTGGCGACGCTGAATACGTCATCGAGCATCGCCGGAGTCAACCTACCGGTAAACATGTTTTGTTGGCTCGGGTGGTAGCAACCCAGCAGACGCACGCCGGACGGTAGCTCGGCCACCACGCCGTGTCCGAACCGCGGCTTGGGTGTCGCGACGGCACCCGGCAGGCGCAGCGCGATCTGCCAGGCGAAGCCGCCCAGCGCCACCATGACACGGACGTGCTCGGACACCAACCGCCATTCGGCATCCAGCCAGGGCGCGCACGTCGCCCGTTCCACTGGCGTCGGCGCGTTGCCGGGCGGCGCGCACCGCACCGGCGCGACTATCCGAATCTTGTTGGCCCGCAATCCGTCTGCGGCATCGACGCTGGTCGGCTGGTTCACCAGACCGGCTCGATGCAAGGCCGCATACAACTGGTCGCCGGACCGGTCGCCGGTGAACATCCGCCCGGTCCGGTTGGCGCCATTGGCGGCCGGCGCTAGTCCGACGATCAGCAGCCGCGGCTGCTCAGATCCCCAGCCCGGCACCGGGCGTCCCCAATACGGCTGGTCGGCGAAGGACCGGCGTTTGACTTCCGCGACCTCCTCACGCCAGCTGACCAGCCGCGGGCAGGCCCGGCATACGCTGCTCTGCGCGTTGAGTTCGGCGATGGAACCGACCCTGCTCGCCAGCATCGAAACCTGCGCGGCATCTGCAGCCACGGCCGTCTGACCGGTGGCGGGATCGCCCGGCCATCCGGTTCCGGGGGCAACCGGCGAATTGAACAATTGGCCGGTATTCGGGTGGGCGAGCACATGAACATCCTGCATTCTCCAGGGCCGAGATGATGAAACTCGGTGGCTCCGATAGCGCTTTGCCGTTAAATTCAGCCGCGATATGCGATGAAAAACACCAACCGCGGCCCGGCTTTCCTCATCCTGTTCGCCACACTGACGGCGACCGCGGGTACCGGCATCTCGCTAATCGCTTTCCCGTGGCTGGCGTTGCAGCACCACGACAGCGCGCGCGACGCGTCGATCGTGGCGGCTGCCATGACGCTGCCACTCGTGCTCTCCACGCTGGTCGCCGGTACCGCGGTCGACTTTTTCGGGCGCCGCCAGGTGTCGCTGGTCTCCGATTCGCTGTCCGGCACGGCAGTGGCGGCCGTCCCGCTGACCGCCTGGTGGTTCGGTGCGGACGCGATCAACCTCGCCGAGTTGGCCGTGTTGGCTTTCTTCTCGGCCGCTTTCGACCCGGCCGGGACGACGGCGCGCCAGTCGATGCTGCCCGAGGCCGCCGGCCGCGCCGGCTGGTCGCTGGACCGCACCAACAGCGTCTACGAGGCGATCCTCAATCTGGCCTACATCCTGGGCCCGGGCATCGGCGGTTTGATGATCGCCACGGTCGGCGGCATCAACACGATGTGGATCACGGCGTGCCTATTCGGGTTGTCCTTCCTCGCAATCGGGGCGCTACGGCTGGAAGGGATCGGCAAGCCGCACCACGCGAGCCGACCCGACGGATTGGTATCCGGGGTCGTCGAAGGACTGCGCTTTGTCTGGAATCTGCGGGTGCTGCGGACGCTCGGGTTGATCGACCTGGTCGTCACCGCGTTGTACTTGCCGATGGAAAGCGTGCTGTTTCCCAAATACTTCAGCGACCATCACCAACCCGCGCAATTGGGCTGGGCGTTGATGGCGCTCGGGGTCGGCGGCGTGGCGGGCGCGCTCGGCTACGGCGCGCTCTCGAAATACCTGCGCCGGCGCACAGCCGTGCTGACCGCCACCCTCACCTTCGGCGCCGCGTCGGTCGGCATCGCGTTTCTGCCGCCGTTGCCGCTGATCCTGGTGCTGTGTGGAGTGACCGGCCTGGTCTACGGGCCGATCCAGCCGATCTACAACTACGTGATGCAGACCAGGGCTCCGCACCAGCTGCGCGGTCGAGTGGTCGGGGTGATGACCGGGCTGACCTTCGCCGCGGGCCCGTTGGGCTTGCTGGTGGCCGGCCCCCTGGCCGACACGGCCGGACTGCGGATCACCTTCTTGGCATTGGCGGTGCCCATCTTGGTGGTCGGCCTGGTGGCCTGCGGGCTGCCGTCGCTGCGCGAACTGGACCGCGCGCCAGAGCTTGCGCAGGACCGCGAGCCGTAGGATCGGCACGTGATCTCGGATGCGCTGGCCGGCCTCGTTGCCGACCTGCCCGAGGGGATGGTGGTCACCGATCCGGCCATCACCGAGGGTTACCGGCAAGACCGCGCTTTCGACCCGTCAGCAGGTAAACCGCTAGCGGTGGTGCGCCCGCGCTGCACCGAAGAGGTGCAGACCGTCCTGCGCTGGGCCAGCGCAAACCGGGTGCCTGTGGTGCCCCGGGGAGCCGGCAGTGGGCTGTCGGGCGGGGCCACGGCCCTGGATAACGGGATCGTGTTGTCGACGGAAAAGATGCGCGATATCAGCGTCGACCCGGTCACTCGTACCGCCGTCTGCCAGCCCGGCCTGTTCAACGCCGAGGTGAAGAAGGCCGTTGCCGAATATGGCCTGTGGTATCCCCCCGACCCGTCGTCGTTCGAGATCTGCAGCATCGGCGGCAATATCGCCACCAACGCCGGCGGCCTGTGCTGCGTGAAGTACGGCGTCACCACCGACTACGTGCTGGGCATGCAGGTGGTGCTGGCTGACGGCACCGCGGTTCGGCTCGGCGGTCCGCGACTCAAGGACGTCGCCGGGCTGAGCCTGACCAAACTGTTCGTGGGCAGTGAGGGCACGCTGGGCGTCGTCACCGAAGTGACGCTGCGACTGCTGCCCGCGCAGAACGCGTCCAGCGTGGTGGTGGCCACCTTCTCCACCGTCGAGTCGGCGGTCGAGGCGGTGCTCGGGGTCAGCGCGCGACTGCGGCCCGCGATGCTGGAATTCATGGATTCGGCCGCGATCAACGCCGTCGAAGACACCATGCGCATGGACCTCGACCGGGGCGCGGCCGCCATGCTGGTAGCCGGCTCCGACGAGCGGGGGCGGGCCGGCTCCGAGGACGCCGAGCTGATGGCCTCGGTGTTTGCCGAGTGCGGCGCGATCGACGTGTTCGCCACCGACGATCCCGACGAGGGTGAGGCGTTCGTGGCCGCGCGCCGGTTCTGCATCCCGGCGGTCGAAACCAAGGGCTCACTGTTGCTCGAAGACGTCGGGGTGCCGCTTCCGGCGCTGGGCAAGCTGGTCACCGGGATTGCCCGCATCGCCGATGAGCGCGACGTGATGATCTCGGTGATCGCCCATGCCGGCGACGGCAACACACACCCGCTGATCGTGTACGACCCCGCCGATGCCGCGATGGCGGAGCGCGCCCACCTGGCGTTCGGCGAAATCATGGACCTGGCGGTCGGCCTGGGCGGAACGATTACCGGCGAGCACGGCGTCGGCCGGTTGAAGCGGCCGTGGCTGGACGGCTATCTGGGGCCCGAGGTGATGCAGCTGAACCAGCGCATCAAGCAGGCCCTGGACCCGTTGAACATTCTGAACCCGGGCGCAGCCATCTAGTTCTTCGCTTTTGGCGGCTCCCCCGGTTTCCCGGCTTCCCCGGCTTCCCCGGCTTCCCCGGCTTCGAGTGTGCGCGCTGGGCGTTGAGAGTGCGCCGAGGGCGCCGTGGACGCACACTCGAGGCCCTCAGCGCACACTCGGCGCTTGACGTGGTTGACATATGTCGCCCACTGTCGTACGAATAAGACATGTCGGTAAGTTTGTCTCACAGCTCCCCGGCCATTTTCCGGCTCGCCACCGCCGACACCTGGCCGAACCCATGGCCGATGTACCGCGCGCTGCGCGACCACGACCCGGTGCACCACGTCGTGCCCTCCCAGCACCCTGAGCAGGACTACTACGTGCTGTCCCGGCACGCCGACGTGTGGTCGGCGGCCCGCGACCACGAGACGTTCTCCTCCGCACAGGGGTTGACGGTCAACTACGATGACCTGAAACTTATTGGACTGCAAGATAATCCGCCGTTCGTTATGCAGGATCCACCGGTGCACACCGAGTTTCGCAAACTGGTGTCGCGCGGTTTCACCCCACGCCAGGTCGAGGCGATAGAGCCCAAGGTCCGCGAATTCATCGTCGAACGCCTGGAGAAGCTGCGCGTCGACGGCGGCGGCGACATCGTCGCCGACCTGTTCAAACCGCTGCCGTCGATGGTGGTCGCGCATTACCTCGGTGTGCCCGAAGAGGATTGGGTTCAGTTCGACGGCTGGACCCAGGCCATCGTGGCGGCCAATACTGCCGAAGGCGGCGTCACCGGTGCGCTGGAAACCGTCGGCGACGCGGTCGGGTCGATGATGACCTACTTCACCGGGTTGATCGGGCGGCGCCGAGCCGAGCCCGAGGACGACACCATCTCGCATCTGGTCGCCGCCGGAGTGGGCGCCGACGGCGACATCGCCGGCACGTTATCGATCCTGGCGTTCACCTTCACCATGGTCACCGGCGGCAACGACACCGTGACCGGGATGTTGGGTGGCTCAATGCCGTTGCTGCACCAGCGTCCCGACCAGCGCCGGCTGTTGGTCGAGGATCCGGACCGCATCCCGGATGCGGTCGAGGAACTGCTGCGGCTGACGTCGCCGGTGCAGGGCTTGGCGCGCACCGTCACTCGCGATGTCACGATCGGCGACACCACCATCCCCGCGGGTCGCCGGACGCTGCTGCTGTATGGGTCGGCCAATCGTGACGAACGCCAATATGGTCCGGACGCCGACGAACTCGATGTGGGCCGGTGCCCGCGCAACATTCTGACTTTCAGCCACGGCGCTCACCACTGCCTGGGCGCGGCCGCGGCACGGATGCAATCGCGGGTCGCGCTGAGCGAGCTGCTTTCCCGTTGTCCGAATTTCGAGGTCGACGAGTCCGCCGTCGTGTGGGCCGGCGGCAGTTATGTCCGGCGCCCCGTGTCGGTGCCGATTCGGGTGAAGTCCTGATGCCCGGTAATGACTGGCTTGCCACGCGCCGCAACGAGGTAGCCGCCGACCGGATACTCGACGCGGCTGAAGAGCTCTACACCCAGCGAGACCAGGCGTCGATCGGAATGAACGAAATAGCCAGGGCCGCAGGATGTTCCCGTGCGACGCTATACCGGTACTTCGAGAACCGGGAGGCACTGCAGACCGCCTACGTGCACCGTGAGACACGCCGGCTCGGTCGGGCGATCCGCGAGCAGATCGACGGCATCGAGGATCCGCGCGAACGGCTGATCGCCAGCATCGCCGCGACGTTGCGAATGGTGCGCGACAGCCCCGCGTTGGCGTCGTGGTTCGCTGTCACTCGCCCACCCCTCGGCGGCGAGCTGGCCGGACAGTCCGAAGTGATCACCGCGCTGGCCGCAGCGTTCGTGAATTCCCTTGGCCCCCAAGACCCTGCAGTCGTGCAACGCCGGGCGCGCTGGGTGGTGCGGGTGCTCACTTCGCTGCTGATGTACCCGGGCCGCGACGATGACGAAGAGCGGGCGATGATCGAGGAATTTGTCGTCCCGATCATCGCCCCGGCAAGCGCCCGCCGTTAACCCTGCGCCCCCCGCTGTCCGCGATCAGGCCACCCAATAGGCTTGCGCCTTAAGTGATTTACGCGATATGCCGAAGTCTTCCTGCAGTATCTTGACGACCGATCGGGTGGTGCGGCTGTCACACGCCACCCAGCCGAAGTGGTCGTCGGCGTCGAACGCCGCCGACTGCACCGCCTCCAGTAGCGCCTCGCCTGCGTTCTTGCGGTCCACCCAGGTGATATCGGCACCGCGTGCCACCGGCAGCTCCCTGTCGTCGTCATGACCTGCCTCCAGGAACACCCGTGCCGGGGCGTCCCCGATCGAGTTGAGCAGCGAGTTGATCGCGGGCAGTGAGGCGCTGTCACCGACGATGACGTATCCCGCCGGGCGCGTCTCGGGGAGGGCGAATCTGCTACCCAATACCGTGGCCTCGATGGTGTAGCCGGGTTGTGCTGCGCGCGCCCAATGCGATGCGACACCGTCGTGCAGGGCGAACTCGACGTCAAAGGTGTCGGTGGCCGGATCGGGGTCGACCAGCGTGTAACCACGTTGATGCAGCTTGGCGCCGTTGGGAAACCACATCCGGATCCACATCGTCGGATGCAGGGAGTGCCGCTTGAGCATGCCGTCGGCGTTGAAGCTCAGCCGCAGGTAGTGCGAGCTGATGTCACGCTTGGCGGTCACGGTGAGCCGGTGGTCTCCGGCACCAAACAGCTTGAGCACCGCACCCTGCCAGCCGCGTGATGCCGTGTGTTCGGTCATACCCAGGTTCCTCCGTCGCCGCTGCAGTTAGGTTAGGGTAACCTATCTTTCGGCGGGAGGGAAGTCAGCTGGGCACTCGAGTGAAACGGTGTAGCAGCCAGGCCAACGGAATCGTCAGCACCATCGTCGCGACGAACAGATACAGCATCGAACCGGTGTAGACGTGCGCCCGGACCACGTAGACCATCGCGAATTCCATTGTCACCAGGTGGATCAGGAAGATCTCGTAGGAGATCTCGCCCAGCCACACCATCGGCCGCGATGCCAGCATTCGCGAGTAGAGCCCCTGGTCGCCCAGCGCCAGCGGGGCGACGGCCAGCGTCGCGATCACGGTGTAGAAAACCGTCTTGACCACCGCTTCCCACGTCGATGCCGGCGACGTCGTTGGCGCGCCCCCGATCGGAGTGGCGACGACGAAATAGCTGATGATCGCCAGCGGTATGGCCACGAACGCATAGCACTGCACGCCCATCGCCTGCAGCACCGCCAGCAGCATGCCGCCGAGAAACCAAGCAAGATAGGTGGGCAGCCACAGCCGAGCACCATCGGCAAACCAGTGATCGATGTGCACCAGCACCAGCCATGTCGGGCTGATCAAGGCCAGTGCCAACAGCGAGCCCACCACCAATTTCGGCCGCCAGCGCCGCCGACAAATCACCGTCAGCAGCAGATAGGCCAAAACCGGCAGTGTCACGTAGAAGGCCGCCTCCACCGCGAGGCTCCACATCTGCGTGAGCCCTTGGTGCAGGTACTTGCCCAGGTAGCCGTCGGTGTAGATCTGCGTCAACGTCACGTTGCGGATCAGCCCGAGCCAGCTGTGCCCGGGATTGGGTCCCGCTTCGCGGAAGTGGTACAGCACATAAGCGAACAGCACGGTGATGAGATACGCGGGCATGATGCGCCGGAACCGGTGGCGCGCATAGCGACTCACCGACGGCGGCGGCCCACCGGTGACTGATGCCTTCACCCACGGACGGAACAGCAGGAAACCCGACAGCACGAAAAAGATCGGCACGCCGATTTCCATCCGGGCACCGACCAGGCCCCAATAGCCGTGGGTGTACTTGCCGGTGGTGTAGGCCGCGTGCGTGCCGACGACGAGGATGGCGGCGACCGCACGGATGCCGGTCAGCGACGAGACCCGGTCGACGCCAGAGACCTGTTCGAGTCCGCCCTGGGCGTCCATTTCCTCCGACAACGTCACTCGGCGTGTTTTCTGCGCGGTTTACCCCCATCGCGGCGGGTATTTTCGGAGGGCTTCCCGCCTGACCGCTCCGGCCGAAGCTCGATCAGCACACCCGAAATACGGGTGCGTTCAAGCTTTTTCAATGTCGCCTCGGGAAGTTTTGGCGGCAGCTCCACCAGCGAGAAGTCCGGTCCGATGGAAATGTGGCCGAAATCGCTGCGGTGCAGCCCCCCCTCGTTCGCGATAGCGCCGACGATCGCGCCGGGACCGATCTTGTGACGCTTGCCGACGGCGATTCGATAGGTGGCGAAATCTCTTGTCTGCCTTGGCTTGTCTGTGCGATCCCGACGTTCGGTGTTGCGCTCGTTGCGCTCACGTCGCTGCGGCGGTGGTTCGGGCGACAGCAGGAAGGCCTCGCCATCGCGGGACTGCAAGGCCAGCGCCGCGGCGATGTCAGCCATCGGGACGTCGTGCTCGCGTTCGTAGTCCTCAACCAGCCTGCGGAACAGCTCGATTCCTGAACCGCCGAGCGTGTCGGTAATGGAATCGCCGAATTTCGCTACCCGTTGTGCGTTGACGTCCTCGACGCTGGGCAATTCAACCTCGGTCAACGTTTGCCGGGTCGCTTTCTCGATCGCCTTGAGCATGTGGCGCTCGCGCGGGGAGACGAACAGCAGCGCGTTTCCCGAACGCCCGGCCCTGCCGGTGCGTCCGATCCGGTGCACGTAAGACTCAGTGTCATGTGGGATGTCGTAGTTGAGCACATGCGAGATGCGCTCGACGTCCAGCCCGCGCGCGGCCACATCGGTGGCCACCAGGATGTCGATTCTTCCACTCTTGAGCGAGGCTATGGTCCGCTCGCGCTGCGCCTGCGCGATGTCGCCGTTGATGGCGGCCGCGGAAAACCCTCGGGCACGCAGCTTTTCGGCGACCTCCTCGGTCGCCTGCTTGGTGCGCACGAAGACGATCATCGCCTCGAACGGCTCGACTTCGAGGACCCTGGTCAGCGCATCCATCTTGCGCGGACCGGCCACCTGGATGTAGCGCTGCGAAATGTTTTCCGCGGTGGTGGTTTTCGATTTGGTCGTGACTTCCAGCGGATCGTGCAGGTACTTGGTGGTGATCTTGCGGATCGCCGGCGGCATGGTCGCCGAAAACAGGGCCACCTGTTTGAATTCCGGGGTTTCGGACAGGATGCGGTCGACCTCTTCGGCGAACCCCATGGTCAGCATCTCGTCGGCCTCGTCGAGCACCAGGTAGTCCACGTGCGAGAGGTCCAGCGTGCCGCGTTCCAGGTGGTCGATGACCCGGCCCGGGGTGCCGACCACCACCTGGGCGCCGCGCCTCAGGCCGGCAAGTTGGACGGTGTAGGACGCGCCGCCGTAGATCGGCAGCACGTTGATCTGGGGCAGATGGGCGCCGTAGCGACTGAACGCCTCGGCGACCTGCAGGGCCAGCTCGCGGGTGGGCGCCAGCACCAGAGCCTGAGTCGCCTTATTGGTGACGTCGATCTTGGACAGGATCGGGATGGCGAACGCCGCCGTCTTTCCGGTGCCGGTCTGCGCCAGTCCCACCACGTCGGAACCCGCCATCAGCGCCGGAATCGTCGCCGCCTGAATCGCCGTCGGCGACTCATAGCCGACATCGGCGATCGCCCGCATGACGGGAGGAGGAATCTGCAGGTCGGCGAACGTCACAGAGGCAGCCGCGGGCGAGCTGTCGGGAAGGGTCATGGTTCCTCGGAGTTTAGTGGTGATCGCCAGCCCAGCACAGCGGGGCGCGTGGGGGTACTCCCCCGCAAGCGGGAGGTACCCCCACCCGCTTGCGGGGGCGGGTCATGACCGTGGCGCCCACCGATACCGGTACGGTTGCCCGATGTGTGGTCGCTACCTTGTCGCCCCGAGCCACTGACCGCTGCCGTATTGATCGCGGCGACGTTGAGCGGCTGCGGATCGGGAGATTCCACCGTCGCGAAGACGCCGCAGGCCACGACGACCGGCACCCCTTCGATCACCGCCCCCGGCATGCCGGGCGCATCCTCGGGCGAAGTCGCCGCACCCAGCACACCGACCGACCCGTGCGCGGTCGATCTCGCCTCGCCGACGATCGCAAAGGTGGTCTCCGAGCTGCCCCGTGACCCGCGCAGTCAGCAGCCATGGAATGCGGAGCCGCTGGGCGGTAACTACAACCAGTGCGCCCAGCTGTCGGCGGTGATCATCAAGGCCAACACCAACGCCGTCAACCCGACTACCCGTGCGGTGCTGTTCCATCTTGGACAGTTCATCCCGCAGGGAGTACCCGACACCTACGGGTTCAACGGCATCGACGCGGGCCAAACCAACGGCGACACGGTGGCGTTGACCTACCCCAGCGGGATCAACGGGCTGAACACCGACGTGCGCTTCCATTGGAACGGCAACGGCGTGGATCTCATCGGGAACGTCCCGGGCCACTGAACCGGCGCGGCACCGCAGAATCGTCGCAACGTCGGACCCCTCACCTACAGTTGCTGCTGTGTTCGTCACCGGCGACAGCATCGTCTACAGCGCGTCGGATCTTGCCGCCGCAGCTCGCTGCGAGTACGCCCTGCTGCGCGAGTTCGATGCAAAGTTGGGCCGTGGTCCGGCCGTTTCGGTGGAGGACGAGCTGTTCGCGCGGACGGTCGCTCTGGGTAACCAGCATGAGCGGCGCGAACTCGAGCGGCTACGCGAACAGTTCGGGGACGGGGTCGCGGTCATTGGCCGTCCGTCATACGCCATCGCTGGGCTGGCCGCGGCCGCCAACGCGACCCGGCGCGCCATAGCCAGGGCCGCACCGGTGGTGTATCAGGCCGCGATGTTCGACGGTCGCTTCGTCGGATTCGCCGACTTCCTGGTCCGAGACGGCCAGCAGTATCGGCTGATCGACACCAAGCTGGCCCGCTCCCCCAAGGTCACCGCGTTGTTGCAACTGGCGGCCTACGCCGACGCGCTGACCGATGCGGGCGTGTCGGTCGCACCGGAGGCCGAGCTGCGACTGGGTGACGGTTCGGCCGTGACGTATCGGGTCGGCGACCTGATCCCGGTCTACCGATCTCAGCGCGCGCTCTTGCAGCGGTTGCTGGATGAGCACTACGCCGCAGGCACCGCGGTGCGCTGGGAAGAAGACGGCATCCGGGCGTGTTTTCGGTGCTCACTCTGCGCCGAGCAGGTGCGCGCCACCGACGATCTGCTGCTGGTCGCCGGCATGCGGGTAACCCAGCGAGACAAGCTTATTGACGCCGGAATCGCCACGGTGGCCGACCTGGCAGGACATTCCGGACCGGTACCCGACATGGCGCCCAGCGCGCTGGGCAAGCTGACCGCCCAGGCCAAACTTCAAGTCGTCCAACGCGACTCCGGCACACCGCAGTTCGAGATCGCGAACCCGCAGCCGCTGGCCCTGTTGCCCGACCCAGACCCCGGTGACCTGTTCTTCGACTTCGAGGGTGATCCGCTGTGGACCGCCGATGGCCACGACTGGGGCCTGGAATACCTGTTCGGGGTTTTAGAAGCCGGGCCCACCGGCAAGTTCCGCCCGCTGTGGGCGCATAACCGGGTTGACGAGCGCAAGGCCCTGACCGACTTCCTGGCAATGGTGGCCAAGCGCCGCAAGCGTCGTCCCAACATGCACATCTACCACTACGCGCCGTACGAGAAGACCGCGTTGCTGCGGCTCGCCGGACGCTACGGTGTCGGTGAGGACGACGTCGATGAGCTGTTGCGTAACGGCACGCTGGTCGACCTATACCCCTTGGTGCGCAAGAGCATTCGGGTGGGCACCGAATCGTTCAGCCTAAAGGCGCTCGAGCCGCTGTACATGGGAACTCAGCTGCGTGCCGGTGAGGTCACCACGGCCACCGCTTCGATCACCTCGTATGCCAAGTATTGCGAACTGCGAGACGACGGCCGCACCGACGAGGCCGAAACCGTGCTCAAGGAGATCGAGGACTACAACCACTACGACTGCCGGTCGACACAGGAACTGCGCAACTGGCTCCTGGTGCGCGCGTGGGAATCGGGCGTCACACCGATTGGCGCCCAACCGGTTTCCGGCGGTGGTACTGCCGTCGAGGATCACGACGCGCTGGCGGCCACCATGACGGCGTTCACCGGCGATGCCGGCGTCGGGCGCCGCTCACCGGAGCAGACCGCGGTCGCGTTGGTCGCCGCGGCGCGCGGTTACCACCGGCGCGAGGACAAACCCTTCTGGTGGGCGCATTTCGACCGGCTGAACTTCCCCGTCGAGGAATGGGCGGACAACACCGACGTCTTCGTTGCCGATAACGCGTCACTGATCGCGGATTGGCACACGCCGCCGCGCGCGCGAAAGCTGCAGCGACGGGTGCAGCTTTGCGGCGAACTGTCCCGTGGCGACCTGATGAAAAATGTGTTCGCGCTCTACGAACCTCCGGCGCCGCCGGGCATGAGCGACAATCCCGATCGCCGGGCCGTCGGACGGGCCGAGGTTTTCGAGGTCGATGATCCAGCGGTGCCCACCAAGGTAGTGATTGTCGAACGAGTAGGCAGTGACGGCAACACTTTTCACCAGCTGCCGTTCGCGCTGACGCCCGGGCCGCCCGTTTCTACCGCAGCGCTGCGGGATTCGATCGAATCGAGCGCTGCCGCGGTGGCCGCCGATTTACCGCAGGTGCCGCACACCGCAATGGCCGATATCCTGCTGCGCCGCGCACCCCGAACCCGCAGCGGTGCTGCGCTGCCCCGCGGCACCGATACCGTCGCCGACATCACCGCGGCGGTACTCGACCTCGACTCGTCGTATCTGGCGGTACACGGCCCGCCCGGGACCGGCAAGACCTATACCGCCGCTGCGGTGATCACCCGGTTGGTCACCGCACACGCCTGGCGTATCGGTGTGGTTGCGCAGTCGCATGCCACGGTGGAGAACCTGCTGGGCGCGGTGATCGATGCCGGACTGGATGTTGGCCGCGTCGCCAAGAAGCCCCACGACCATCAGAATCCGCGGTGGCGCGAGATCGACAACAGTGACTACGCCGCGTTCATCGCAGACACCCCAGGTTGCGTGATCGGCGGCACCGCTTGGGATTTCGCCAATGCCAATCGAGTGCGTCCGGGCAGCCTCGACCTGCTGGTCATCGACGAGGCCGGCCAGTTCTGTCTGGCCAACACCATCGCGGTGGCACCGGCCGCCAAAAACCTGTTGCTCCTCGGGGATCCCCAGCAGCTGCCGCAGGTCAGTCAGGGCACTCATCCCGAACCGGTCGACACTTCCGCCCTGGACTGGCTGGTCGACGGTCAGCGCACGCTGCCCGACGCGCGCGGTTATTTCCTGGATCGCTCCTACCGGATGCACCCGGCGGTCTGCGCCGCCGTGTCGGCGCTGTCCTACGAGGGCCGGCTGCAGTCGGTCACCAGCGTCACCACCGCGCGTCACCTCGACGGGTATCCGCCTGGCGTGCAGGTGGATCTCGTTCGCCACCAAGGAAACTCGATCGAGAGCCCGGAGGAGGCCGACGCGATCACCGCCCATATCAAGCGGTTGCTCGGCACATCGTGGACCGACGAGCACGGCACCCGGGGCCTGACCGCTCGCGACGTGCTGGTGCTGGCCCCCTACAACGCGCAGGTGGCGCTGGTGCGTGCGCGGTTGACGGCAGCGGATCTGGGCGACGTTCGAGTCGGAACCGTCGACAAGTTTCAGGGCGGACAGGCACCGGTGGTCTTCATTTCGATGACGGCATCGTCGGTTGACGAAGTGCCGCGCGGAATCTCCTTCCTGCTCAACCGAAACCGGCTCAACGTGGCCGTCAGCCGGGCACAGTACGCGGCCGTGATCGTGCGCTCGGAATTGCTGACCGACTATCTACCCACCACACCCGCGGGCCTGACGGAGCTGGGTACTTTTCTGGCGCTGACCGCGTCCGGGTGACCGCGAACTAACGCCGGGAGGAAGGCCGGCCGTAACGCTCCGGTTCATGAAGGATGAACTCGACATAGTCGTCGTCGTCGTAGTCTTCGACGTCGTCGTCGGGACGCCCGGGCGAGTCCGCACCTTGGCTTGCGCGGGCCAGCGCCCCGGGTGCGAAGCCGATCAAAAACAGTGCGGCGACAATGCCGAACAGCGCGACGAATGCGGGCAGCAGCACCGATTCCGACATCGCGGCCGAGAACGGTTCGCGCACGAAGGCGGGCAGTTGCAAGGTGACGCCGGTGTCGGTCCCGTTGGATACTTGCGGCATCTCGGCACTGATCCGCCACGTCATGAACGCGGCCATACCGGCGCTGCCGAGCACCGCCCCCAGCTGGCGCACCGAGTTGTACACCGCGGAGCTCGCGCCGGCCAACTGCGGCGGCAGATTGCGGGTCGCGGTGGCCGTCAGCGGAGACCACACGAACGCCATCCCGACGCCGACCGCGGTGAACGGCAGCACCAGCCGCCAGATGGGCGTGTCCGGGGCCATCTCGAACGAAAGCCACGTCAAGGCGATCGCCAGCACCGAAAAGCCGAAGCCGAGCACGGGGCGCGGGTGGTATCGGTCGACCATCCTGCCGACGATCGGCGCGAGCACACCGTTGGCGATCGCCATCGGAGCGATCACCAGCGCCGAGCGCGTCGGCGACAGCCCGCACACGGCCTGCGTATAGAACGTCAACGGCAGCATCAACGCCGTCGACGCGAACGAGGTAATGGCCACCCCGATGTTGCACAGACTGAAGTCCCGGTCTTTGAAAATCTGCAGCGGGATCAGCGGCTCCCGGGTGTTCACCGACTGCCAGTAGACGAAGGCCGTCATCAGCCCGACCCCGGCGACGATCAGCGCCCAGATCCACGGCTGCCAGTGCGCGGACTGGCCCTGTTGCAGGCCGTACACGATCAAGAACATGCCCACTCCGGACAGTGCGACGCCGACCAGGTCGAACCGGTGCGCCTGGGTAGGCAGCTCCGGGATCAGCCACACCGCCAATGCCAGCCCGGCGATGCCGATGGGGACGTTGACGAAAAAGATCGACTGCCAACCAAGCCCGTCGACCAGCACGCCGCCGGCCAACGGTCCGACCAGGCTGGCGACCCCCGCGGTGGCGCCCCACACGCTTACCGCGACACCGCGCCGCTGCGCCGGGAAGATCCGGGTGATGGTGGACAAGGTCTGCGGGGTCAGCAGCCCGGCGCCGACACCTTGCACCACGCGAGCGGTGATCAGCATGGCGGCGCTGCCCGACAGCCCGCACCACACCGAGGCGAGGGTGAAGACCACCAAGCCGATCAGATACAGGTTCTTGGGGCCGAACCGGTCACCGAGCCGGCCGGCCACCAGCAGCACCACCGCGTATCCCAGCAGGTAAGCACTGGTCACCCAGACCACCGCGTCGTACCCAATGCCCAGGTCGGTCATGATGGTCGGGTTGGCGATGGCGACGATGGTCGAGTCGACCATGATCATGAAGAAGCCGATCATCATCGCCCACAGCGCGTTCCACGGATTTTCGATCCGGGCTTCCCCGGGCGACCGCGGCGTCGGCGTGGTCATCTGCCCCCACCTCGTTTCGGCTCCCGACGATGCTGTGAGCGATTATCCCGGGTGGGGCAACCCGTGGCCCACCCGCGGACCGGATAGCGGGAAACTTCGCTGCTTGGCCCGGGGTTTAGCAAACACGGGTTAGCCTGGGAGGGACGTTATGCACAGGAGGGGCACTATGAGCGCTCGACGCAGCGAGCCAAGCTCCGCACCCGATTGGCAGCTGGGCGCCGAAGGCGGTCGGCCCAAAGCCTCCGCGCGGGCATTGGCGCAGGTCATCGAGCGCAGCACCCGGATCCAGGCCCCGGCCGCGGCTGCCTATGTGGCCCGGCTGCGACGGGCGTACCCCAGTGCCAGCCCCGCCGAGATCGTCGCCAAGCTGGAAAAGCGCTACCTGACCGCGCTGACGGCCAGTGGGGCGGCGGTGGGTTCGGCGGCTACTTTCCCCGGGATAGGAACATTGACGGCGATGTCCGCCGGTGCCGGTGAGACCGTGTTCTTCGTCGAGGCGACCGCCGTGTTCGTGCTGGCGAACGCCGTGGTGTACGGAATCCCCGCCGACCACCGCGAGCGACGCCGCACTTTGGTGTTGTCCGTTCTGGTGGGCGACGACAGCAAGCGTGCCATCGGGGAACTGATCGGTCCGGCTCGTACCAACGGCGGTTGGCTGGCCGAGGGGATGGCCTCGCTGCCGCTGTCGACGCTGGGGCGGTTGAACAGCCGGATGCTCAAGTACTTCGTCAAGCGGTACGCGCTGCGCCGCGGCGCGCTGATGTTCGGCAAGATGCTGCCGGCCGGCATCGGCGCCGCTGTCGGTGGCGCCGGTAATCGCCTCGTGGGCAAGAAGATCGTCCGCAACGCCAGGCAGGCCTTCGGCGTCCCGCCGGCGCGCTGGCCGAGCACCTTGCACGTGTTGCCGACGATCCACGAAGTCCGCTAGCAGCGCACGTTCTTCAGTCTCTCTGGCGAAATACCGGCGAAGCGATAGCCTTTATGGGGCGGAAAAGTTTTCCAGCCGCCACGCGTGTGAGGTACTCCGCCGACCGGGGTGCAAAATGTGGCAGGCGTCACGTAATGCGCTTGCAGAACAAAGGAATTGAGGCGAACAGCGGCCGTGAGCAACGTAAGTTCACCATTCGGGCAAAACGAATGGCTGGTCGAGGAGATGTACCGCAAGTTCCGCGACGACCCCTCGTCGGTGGATCCGAGCTGGCACGAGTTCCTGGTGGACTACAACCCCGAGCCGACCTCGTCGATCCAGGAGACCCCGGCCACAGCCGCTGTCGGGCAGACCGCCGCGCCGCAACCCAAGCCGGCCGCGGCCCCGCCGCCCCCGGTTGCGGTCAGCGCCCCTGCCACGCCCGCCGAGAGCGCCGCGCCCACCGGCAATGGAGCCGCGGCCGCAGCACCCGCCAAAGCCAAAGCCCCCAGCGTCCCCCCGGCTGAAGGTGACGAGGTGCAGGTGCTGCGCGGTGCCGCCGCAGCCGTGGTCAAGAACATGTCCGCGTCGCTGGACGTACCGACGGCGACCAGCGTCCGGGCCGTGCCGGCCAAGCTGTTGATCGACAACCGGGTCGTTGTCAACAATCAACTCAAGCGCACCCGCGGCGGCAAGATCTCGTTCACCCACCTGCTGGGCTACGCGATGGTGCAGGCCGTTAAGAAGTTCCCGAATATGAACCGGCACTACGCCGAGGTCGACGGCAAGCCCACCTCGGTCACCCCGGCGCACACCAACCTCGGCCTGGCCATCGACCTGCAGGGCAAAGAAGGCAAACGGTCCCTGGTGGTAGCGGGCATCAGGGGCTGCGAGGAGATGCGGTTCGCGGAATTCGTCTCCGCCTACGAGGACATCGTCCGACGCGCCCGCGACGGCAAGCTCACCGCCGAAGACTTTGCCGGCGTGACGATTTCGCTGACCAACCCGGGCACCATCGGCACCGTGCACTCGGTGCCGCGACTGATGTCCGGCCAGGGTGCCATCGTCGGTGTCGGCGCGATGGAATACCCCGCCGAATTCCAGGGCGCCAGCGAAGAACGCATCGCCGAGCTGGGCATCGGCAAGCTGATCACGCTGACGTCGACCTACGACCACCGCATCATCCAGGGCGCGGAATCCGGCGATTTCCTGCGCACCATCCACGAGATGTTGCTGTCGGATGGGTTCTGGGACGACATCTTCCGCGAACTGGGCAACCCTTACCTACCGGTGCGGTGGAGCACCGACAATCCGGACTCGATCGTCGACAAGAACGCCCGGGTCATGGAATTGATCGCGGCCTACCGCAACCGCGGACACCTGATGGCCGACATCGATCCACTGCGTTTGGACACCAGCCGGTTCCGCAGCCACCCCGATCTCGAAATACTCAATCATGGCCTGACGCTGTGGGATCTCGACCGGGTGTTCAAAGTCAACGGCTTTGCCGGCGCCGAGTACAAGAAGCTGCGCGACGTGCTGGGCCTGCTGCGCGACGCCTACTGCCGTCACATCGGCGTCGAGTACACCCACATCCTCGAGCCCGAACAACAGCAATGGCTGCAAGAGCGGATCGAGACCAAACACGTCAAACCCACTGTGGCCGAACAGAAATACATCCTCAGTAGGCTCAACGCAGCCGAGGCATTCGAGACCTTCCTGCAGACCAAATACGTTGGGCAGAAGCGATTCTCGCTGGAAGGCGCCGAAAGCCAGATCCCGCTGATGGACGCCGCCATCGACCAGTGCGCCGAGCACGGCCTGGACGAAGTGGTCATCGCGATGCCGCACCGCGGCCGGCTCAACGTGCTGGCCAATATCGTCGGC
>Ga0208987_1000003_pt1 | contig 71187 bp, 62 predicted proteins | sample MedBloCARef_O2_FD_187845 | JGI IMG/M metagenome (GOLD analysis project Ga0208987, IMG submission 187845) | Forest soil microbial communities from El Dorado National Forest, California, USA - Mediterranean Blodgett CA Ref_O2 (SPAdes) (version 2) | ecosystem: Environmental > Terrestrial > Soil >... | reverse complement strand
CCCGCCATTACCTTGACCATTGTGGGGACCCTACTTTGCGTCGAACGTGACAGGAAGAGCAGTCGGCGAACGAAAAGGCTGCCCGTGGATGTGCGGGTCGTCGTCGGTCACCAGGGTGACATTGGTCAGCCGATTCAGCAGGCAGCCGACCGCGACGCGGGTCTCCAGTCGCGCCAGGTGCAAACCCAAGCAGGTGTGCTCGCCGGCAGCGAAGGAAATGTGCGGCGTGGCCTTGCGGAAGATGTCGAATTCTTCGGATCGTTCCCAGCGCTGCTCGTCCCGGTTCGCCGAACCCATACACACCCCGACCACCGACCGCGCCGGTATCGTAACCCCTTCCAGCTCAACGTCTTCGGTGGTGAACCGTTGCACGGTGGTCAGCGGCGTCTCGAAGCGCAAGCCCTCTTCGATCGCCGGGGGGAGTAGCTCGACGTCTTGCTGTACCGCGGCGAACTGCTCGGGATGAGACAGCAGCAGGTAGAGCAGGTTTCCCGAGGAGCGGTAGGTGGTTTCCAGCCCGGCCGGCAGCAGCAGACGCAGGAAAGAATAGATGGCTTCGTCACTGAGCCTGTCACCGTCGATTTCGGCCGTCACCAGGTCGCCGATGATGTCCTCGGTCGGTTGGGCTCTGCGTTTGTCGATCTGTTCGGAGAAGTAGTCCTTGAGTGCGGCCGACGCTTCGAAGGCGCGTTCGTAGTTGACGGTGTAGCTGATCAGCTCCACGGCCCGTCTGTGGAACATCGGCAAGTCTTCGTCCGGCAGCCCGAGTAGCCGGGCGATGACGCGGGTGGGAAATTCGAAGGTGAAGTCCCGGACCAGGTCGGCCCGGCCGGTGTCGATGAATTCGTCGATCAACGCGTCGCAAATCGGCCGGACGATTGTCGGCTCCCACCGGGCCAGCGCCTTGGACCTGAATGCCGCCGACACCAGGTTGCGGTGCTCGCGATGCTTCTTGCCCTCCATCGCCAGGATAGTGGGGCCGATGAAAAGACCGATGGTGTTGTCATACGGCGCGGAGCTGAATACTCCGCCGTTGCGAAACACCGTGTTGACCGCATTGAACGACACCGCGGTGTACTCGCGCTTGGGCACCAGGGAGTCGGGCGTCTTGGAATAATCCATGACGGTGCCGTGGAAGAGGCCGGACGATTCCCGGCGCTTCTGGGCGAAGAAGGGGTAGGGATCGCGCAGGCTAACGGTTTGATCGCCGGTTCTTGTCGTCACCTGATCTCCAGGATCGTGCTGTCAGCTCTCGCGGGAAGGCTCTCCGCAAAATCGTACTGTAGTTATTACAGTAGGCAATATGGGGCCGGTCGTGGTTCGATGCTGAAAGCCCCCGTCGCAAAGGTGAGTCATGAGCACACTCGATGAACGCGCTGACCACATGGCCGAACAGCACCGCAGCGCGATGGGCGTCATCCTGGACACCCAGCGGCAAGCCTTCATTCACGACGGGCCCCCCGGCGTCGCTCTGCGTCGCAACCGGATCGACCGGCTCGTGGCACTTGTGCTGGACAACACCGACGCGTTTGTCGATGCCATGGCCACGGATTTCGGCACCCGATCCAGGGCGGCGACGTTGTTCACCGAGGTGATCGGCATGATGCCGGTGATCGAGCACACCAGGTCCAATGTGCCGCGGTGGATGCGGGCCACCAAGCTGATGCGAGCGGCGGGGCTCTTCGGCCTGCGCGCCGAGGTCCAGCCATCCCCGCTCGGAGTGGTCGGCATCATCGGACCGTGGAACTTCCCCCTCAACCTCGTGGTGCTGCCCGCGGTGGCCGCTTTCGCGGCGGGTAACCGGGTGATGATCAAGATGTCGGAGGTCACCTCCCATACCGCGGACCTGATGAAGGAAACGGCGCCCAAGTATTTCGACCAGGCCGAGCTTGACGTCGTCACCGGCGGCCCCGACGTCGCGGCCGCGTTCTCTGCGCTGCCGTTCGATCATCTGTTTTTCACCGGCTCACCGTCGGTGGGCGCTCTGGTGCAACGGGCCGCCTCGCAAAACCTGGTTCCGGTGACGCTGGAGCTCGGCGGCAAGAACCCTGTTGTCGTCGCGCCCGGTGCGGACATCGCGCGGTCGGCGACCCGGATCGCGCGCGGCCGCATGGTCAACGGTGGACAGGTCTGCGTCTGCCCTGACTATGTGTTTGTCCCGGATGGCCAGATGGACACCTTCATGGACACCGCCCGGGCCACCCTGCGCGACATGTTCGGAAGCATTATCTCCAACGGCGACTACTGCTCATCGGTCAACGAGGCCAACTTCGATCGGGTCATCGGCCTGATCGAGGACGCGCGGAGCCTCGGTGCCAGTGTGGAAACCATTGCGCCGCAGGGAGAGTCATTGCCCGATCGCGCGTCGCGCAAGATCGCACCAACGATTGTTCGCGACATCGACGAGCGGATGAAAATCGCCGGCGAGGAGATCTTCGGCCCGGTCCTCGTAGTCAAGGGATACTCCCGACTGGACGACGCCATCGACTACATCAACCAGCGCCCGACGCCGCTGGTGGCGTACTGGTACGGGCCCGACGACGCCGACTTCCGCAGATTCGTCGGCAACACCCGCAGCGGTGGCGTCGCCCGCAATGACTTTGCCGCGCAGATGATTCCCTCGGACGCGCCGTTCGGTGGCGTGGGCCGCAGCGGGATGGGCGCCTATCACGGCAAGGCAGGCTTCGACACCTTCAGTCACCACCGTACGGTGGTCGGCAACGATCTTCCGTTCAGCCTCGGCGGAAATGCGGCACCGCCGTTCGGGAGCCCGATGCAGCTGTATGCCAACGCCATGATGCGCAGGGCGCGGTCTCGTACGCAACGCCGGCTCAGAGCTTTTCACCGAACATGCTCTCAGGACGGGATTTAGGCGATTTTCTCTACCTGAGAGCACGTTCGGCGCCCCGGCCTGACTTAGGGAACTCGATGAGGCCGGCCCCGCGCTTAGCGGCCGGCCCGCCCTGTTCGGGAATTGCTCAGCCGCGCGGCGCGACCCAGCAGTCCAACATAACTCGCGCCGAGCAGGCGAGGCATCGCCGCCATGGCGCGCCCGTCGGGCCCGATGAGGATTCTGGCCCGGTTTCTGTCGGCTCCCCGGAGAATGACTTTGGCAGCTTTGCCGGGAGTGGTCATGGCCGCGCGGGTGAAAAGCTTTGCCGCAAGTTCGGGATCCTCGTTATCCGCGGTGCGCATGTTCGCGCCGAAGTTGGTGCGCACCACACCCGGGTGCACGCAGTGCACGGTGACCGGGTGGCGTTCGATGATCATCTCCTGGCGCAGCGCCTCGGTGAATCCGCGGACCGCGAACTTCGAAGTGCTGTAGGCGCCTTGGTAGGGAACCGAGATCAGACCGAAGGCGCTGGACAGGTTGACCAGCCGGGCGGGGCGCTGGGCAGTGCCGGATTCGATGAGCTGCGGCAGGAAGGCCTTGGTGCCGTTGACGACGCCGCCGATGTTGATGCCGATCAGCCAGTCGAAGTCTTTCCAGGACATGTCCGCCACGCCGGCGAACAAGTCAACGCCGGCATTGTTGAATACCATTGAGGCGGGGCCTAGTTCGCGCTGCACGTCGTCGGCGTGTGCCAGCACCGCGTCGCGTTTGGCGACATCGAGCTCATAGGTCGACACCCGGCCTGCAGGGGCCGCCTCCTGCGTTTCGGCCAAGCCTCTCGGATCAACATCGGAAGCGGCGACGTGCGCCCCCTCGCGGGCAAGCGCGAGTGTCAGTGCCCGGCCGATCCCGGAGCCGGCACCGGTGACGACGGCCACGTGTCCTTGGTATTTCATGCAGGTACTCCGACTTCGGCGATGGTCTTGATGCGATCCACCGAGACTTGAAGGTTGCGCTGCAGGTCTGTCCGGCGATCCCAGACGAACAGGGCGAGGCGCTCGAAAGCCGCGACGCTGACAGGCAGCGGGACGCACATCCGGACCGTCTCGGTCAGTCGCGTGGCGCTCGTGGCCGACCCGGGCTCGATCAAGTACGTCCACTGCGTCCAGTCCCCGCCCAAGATCTGGACGATGAAGGAGAACTCGCGTCCGGGCTCGGCCGCCGCGACGTTTGCCTCGGTCTTCCAACGGCCGAGCCGGCGGCGGTTCCATGCCCGAAAGCGTTCTGGTGTCAGCCATTCCGCGCGCGTCGTCTCGGGACTCCACTCGGGGATTCGGGTGACATCCGAGACCACCGCATAGACCTGTGCCGCCGAGGCATGCACCTCGGTCGACGCGCTCAGTGTCTCGTCCTTTTGCAGCAGCGACATGGTTCAGTCACTCACCGCCTGCTCGCGCGCCCACCGGTAATCGGCCTTACCCGACGGGCTGCGTTCGATCACCGGACGGAATACCACCGCTTTGGGAAGCTTGTAGCGGGCCAGCGACTTTGCGGCATGCGCGACCAACTCGTCAGCGCTCGCATCCGCGGCTTCGGCCAGCGCAACGACGGCAACGACCTCCTGGCCCCATCGCTCGCTGGGCCTACCGGTGACCACCACGTCGGCCACCGCCGGATGCGACGCGATCGCGGTCTCGACCTCCTCGACGAAGATCTTCTCGCCGCCGGAGTTGATGGTGACCGAATCGCGGCCGAGCAGTTCGATGTGGCCTTCGAGGTGATGGCGGGCCCGGTCGCCGGGCACCGCATAGCGAACGCCATCGATGATCGGGAATGTCTTGGCGGTCTTGGCCGCGTCGCCTTTGTAGCCCAACGGAACGTAACCTCGTTGCGCCAGCCAGCCGTTGCCGTCGTGTCCGGGTTGCAGGATTTCGCCCAGGTCCTCGGCGGCCACGAAGGTGTCCGGCCCGGCGTTGAAGTTTCCGGTTGACACCGCTCCCGACGTCGACATGTGGTGCATTTGCGCCCCGGTCTCCGACGATCCGACGCCGTCGATGACGATGGCGTTTGGCAGGACGTCGATCAAGCGTTGCTTGACGAACGGCGTCAGCAAGGCGCCGCCGTTGGCCACCACGGCCAGCGACGACACGTCGGCGACTCCCTTTTCGATGGCAGCTACCAAGGGGCGAGCCATCGCATCGCCTACCACGGTGACCACCGAAACCTTTTCCCGCTCAATGGTGCGAACGACTTCGTCGGCATCCAAATGGTCGACGACGGTGGGGAAGACGACCGACTGTCCACTGGTGAGTGCCGTCATCACACTCCACTGGGCAGCGCCGTGGATCAGGGGCGGCAATATCATCAACTTGGTGCCGGGGCCTTCGGCGACCCGTGTCGCAATCTCCTCGACGGAGTTGGCGGGCTCGCCGGTCATGATGTTTCGTCCGCCGAAAGACGTCATGAAAATGTCGTGCTGGCGCCACAGCACTCCCTTTGGCATCCCGGTGGTGCCGCCGGTGTACAGGACGTACAGGTCATCGGGTGAATGTTGCGGTTCCGGCCACGGCCGCCGCGCACCTAACGCGATGGCTGCCTCGTAATCCACTGCGCCGTGTATCAATTCGTTGCCGGAGTTGTCGGCGATCTGGATCAGGACGCGCAGTCTCGGAAGCTCGGGCAGGACCTCGGCCACTCGGTGTGCGAACGTGGCGTGGTAAAGCAGGGCGGTCGCTCCGGCATCCGCGAGCAGATAGGCGAGCTCGTTTTTGACATAGCGGAAGTTGACGTTGAAGGGGGCAACTCGAGCCTGAAAGGCTCCGAGTAGCGCCTCGACGAATTCGTTTCCGTTGTAGGCGTAGAGGCCCAGCAGGTCTTGGCCCACCTCGTGGCCGGCCAGCGCCGAGCGCTCGGTGTGGCACCCTAGCCCTCGCGAGTGCAGATACGCGGCGAGATGGTTCGATCGCTCGACCGTTTCGGCGTAGCTGTATCGCTGGTCACCCTGGACCAGCAGCTCGCGGTCGCCGATCGCGGCCGCGACGGCCTTGGCGACGGCCGGTACCGTGAATTGCGTTGCAGTTGTGGACATTGTTCCTTTCAGTTAGTACTGCCGAGCAGACACAAAATCGCACGCGCGGATGTCGCGCAGTGCGATCCTGCGTCTGCTCGCGCAACGAGGTCCTTTCACGGCTGGTGGGGTAGTAGTCGGACCATCAGGCCGTTGGCTTCGCTGAGTAGCGTCCCATCGGCGGCCGTCATCGTAGAAGAGATGAAAACCTTTCTGCCATCGACATCGCTGATGGCGCCGCGCGCGGTCAGCGGTTCGTCGATCGGGGTGATCTTGCGATAGTCGACGTGCAGGTAGGCCGTGCGAGTCGGGCGAATGTTCGCGCTGGTGACCACCATCCCGAACAGCCAGTCGTAAAGCAGCGGGATCATGCCGCCGTGCACGGCGTTGTTCCCGCCCACGTGCGAGCGAGTGAAATGTCCCGCCATGACGACGGCGTCTGGTCCGGCGTCGGTGAGTACCCATGGTGGCATCAGGGGGTGGGCGAGTCCGGGGATGCTGAGCACGCGGCCGGCCACCACCTCGGTTTCCGGCACCTGATGGCCGTCCAGCAGTGCACATGCGCTTTCGATGTGCCCGGCCGCGGCCGCCCACGAGGAGTCGCCGGGATTGGTGGACACGGTCAGATCCTGCAGGCGGTGTAGGGCGGAAACGAATCGACCCAGCTCTGCAGGTGCGCTTTCGACCGGCCTGACGTCAGGAAATCCGCCGCGGACCCCGGGCGCGGTATCGGCGGTGTCGGTCATGTAGTTCCCTGCGCGGGCTGAGCCCATACCCGGAGCAAATCGTCGGTGCTGGTGATCGTCGCCAGCAGCGACAGTGTGTTCGCGATCATCGCTGCACCATAGTCGGCGGGAATGCCGGCCACTGCATCATGGGGCACGATAACCCGGTAGGCGGCGTTGACCGCGTCCATCACTACATTCGGGATCGCGATGTTCAGCGAAACACCGACCACAACAACGGTGGACACGTCGAGGTTGCGCAGCACCGCGTCTAAGTCGGTGCCCCCCATCGGTCCCACGCCGTGCCACCTGCTCAGCACCAGATCCGTTGGCTCCGGACCTAATTCGGGCAGTAACTCCGCACCGGACGTGCCGGGCGCGATATCGACCTCGCCGCGTCCGAGGGCGAAAATCTTGGCGTTGTGGTTGGAGCCGAGGCCGTCGGGACGCCGCTGCACCAAGCAATGCACCACGTGTACTCCGGCCGCCCGCGCCGCAGGCAACAGCCGCACGATGTTGGGCAGCGCAACGCGACGGGCTTCCTCGGCGAGTGCCGCCAGCCCGGCGTGCGGACCGATGACGGCGCCCTGGCACTCCTGGGTGACGATCGCGGTGTGCGCGGGTGCCGCGAGGTCGGCGAGTGCGGGCTTCATGCCGGGACATCGTAGAACTGTGCCGCCCATTTCCGCAGTGCCATATACCCTTTCGCGTCGACCTTGGACAGCGCCGGATGTTCCACATACTTCTGGTAGCGCCAGATCTGCAAATCGTCAAAGACGGTGGACAGGAACTGCTTTTCGATGACCTCGCGCAGCTTGCCGTGCGGAACGTCAGAATCGTCACCGGGGATTCGCGGCCACCAGATTGAGTAGAACAGGTCCGAACACTCGTCATCGACCGGCGTGCAGGTGAAAATCAGCCGGTGATTCTGCGCTCCCTCGAAGACGCTGATTGCTCCGCCGAGACCGAACAAGTGGCTATGGAACCGCAGCGCGAGGTCGTCGGGATTGTCGCTACCCGCATCCGGCCAACCCGCGATGAATTGCCATTCCTGGTCGACGATCTTCCAGTCCAGCACCCGCGGCGTCACCGTGGCGTGGTGTACATACTCGAAATGCGCACTGTCCGGTGCGTTCTCCGCCACGATCTGCGGATGCACCGGCTCACGCTCCGCGCGCCGGGAGAACTCCGGATACGCCCGGTAATAGCCCGCCGGATCCGTCTCGAACTGCGGGAACTGGCGAAAGATATCCGGCATCTCCCACTGCGGCTCCTTGCCGTCGGGCTGATGCCAAATGAACACGCAGTCGTACTGCTCGCGGACGGGATATACGCGGAGTCGCAGCGCACGGTTGGGCCGGTCCGGCTGGTACGGGATGTATCGGTTGGTGCCGTCCGGGCCCCAGCGCCAGCCGTGGAAAGGGCACTCGACGCAGTCACCGAGCACCTTGCCGCCGTGGCCGATGTGCGCACCGAGGTGTTTGCAGTGAGCTTCTAAAACGTGCAGCTCACCGGACTCGTCGCGATATGCGACAAGGTCCTCGCCGAAGTAGTGCAGCGGCCGTACCTCGCCGACCGGAAACTCGGGCGACCACCCGACCATGAACCACCCGGTGACCTTCCAGGTGAACGGAACTAACACGGCGGTGCCTCCAACCTTCGTTGATACTAAGTCCTTTACAGTATAGATTTCAGCATGTCCGCCAGAACGCGGCAAGGGAGCGTGATGACTGAGGTGGTTTCCGCGGCTGACGAGCTGGAAGAGCTTCGGCAGTTGAAGGCGCGTTACTGCCGCTTTCTGGACACCAAAGACGTCGACTCCTGGCGCGCCGTGTTCACCGCCGACCTGGTGGTCACCCTGGACATGGCGGTTTCGGTCGGCGAGGCCGACCCGATGACGGCTCCGCCGATAGCAGGCGTCGACAACTTCGTTCCGATGGTGCTGGGCGGCTTGGAAGGCGTGGCCACGATGCACCACTGCCACACCCCGGAGCTCACACTCACCTCGGCCACCACCGCGACCGGGATCTGGGCGATGGAAGACCTGCTCGTCTTCGCCGAGGGCCGCGAATTGCGTGGCGCCGGTCACTATCACGAGACCTACGAAAAACAAGACGGTTCATGGCGGATCAAGACGTTGCACTTGACCCGAACGATCCTGAGGATGAGCGGTGGCGATGGAAACTGAGGTTGGCGAGGCCGGACACTTCGACGCGCTCGTGATCGGCGCCGGGTTCTCCGGCCTGTACATGCTGCATCGGCTGCGGCAGCTCGGCATCCGGACCCGGGTGCTGGAGATGGCCGAAAATGTCGGCGGCACCTGGCTATTCAATCGCTACCCGGGTGCACGCTGCGACATCGAGAGTATCGAGTACTCCTACAGCTTCTCCGAAGAGATTCAGCAGGAATGGGTTTGGACGGAGTCGATGCCCGCCCAGCCCGAGATCGAGGCGTACCTGAATTTCGTTGCCGACCGGCTGGATCTGCGCCGCGACATTGCGTTCAACACCAAGGTCGTCGCGATGACTTTCGACGAAGAAGCTGCCGTGTGGGTGGTGCGCACCGAGAGCGGCGGGTCGTTTGTCGCGCCGTTCGTGGTTGCCGCCTCCGGGATCCTGTCGGCGCCGCTGGAGCCCGACATCCCGGGGATGGCCAGCTTCACCGGCACCTCGCTGTACACGAGTCGCTGGCCCAACGAGGGCTTCGACCTCACCGGAGCGCGGGTCGGCGTTATCGGCACCGGCTCGACAGGTGTCCAGCTCATCCCTGTGGTGGCTCGAGAGGCCTTGCAGCTATTCGTGTTCCAGCGTTCACCGGCCTACACGTTGCCGTGGCGCGTGCACCGGTTCGAGGCTGGCGAGTTGGACGAGATGAAAGCCCGCTACGGCGAGATCCGCGCCGCGCAGCGAGAGCATCCCATCGGGGCGGCGCGGCTGAGCGCTTTCTCGGTGCTGCTGGAGATGCTGAGCAGCCCGCCGCTGAAGTCGGCGACGCGCGAAGAGCAAGTGCGCGCCATCGAGCAGAACGGCGTGCTGGGCGCGCTCAACTGGAGCGACATCTTCTTCGACATCGAAGCCAATCAGATGGCCGCCCAGCTGTACGGCGAGGCGGTGGCCCGCATCGTCAAGGACCCGGGTACCGCCGCCTCGTTGGTGCCCGTGCATCCCTTCGCCTGCAAGCGGCCGATCATCGACCAGGGCTACTACGAGACGTTCAACCGGGACAACGTCACGCTCGTCGACCTGCGCAAGGCGCCGATTCGCGAGGTGACGCGCACCGGCATCCGCACCGAGGACGATTCCTACGAACTCGACGTGATTGTCTACGCCACCGGGTTCGACGCCATGACCGGCGCGCTCAGCCGCATCGACATTCGCGGCCGCGACGGGCGCTCGCTCGCTGAATTCTGGGCCGGCGAGGGTCCGCTGTCCTATCTCGGGTTGGCCGTCGCCGGCTTCCCGAACTTGTTCACCATCCAGGGCCCGGGCAGCCCCAGTGCCGCAACGAACTTCGTAGCCGCACTCGAGCAACATGTTGAGTGGATCAGTGACTGCATCCTCTATCTGCGCGGCAACGGAATCCGTACCATCGAGGCCTTGGCCACCGCGCAGCAGGAGTGGATCGATCACGCCACTTCGCTCGTCGCGCAGACGGTGCTGGTGCACCCGTCCTGCAACTCTTGGTACAACGGCGGCAATGTGCCCGGTAAGAAACGGATGTACATGGGCTACACCGGCGGGATCCCCGAATATCGCCGCCGCTGTGACGAGATCGCGGCCGGCGGATACACCGGTTTCAAGCTGAGTTAGCAGGTTTAAGGTGAGCGGCATGTCATGGGCGACGCGCGGGCTGGACATCACTCGCGAACTGGGCATGGTGGTGCCACGGACGGTGGCGGGTCTCAACGAATCAACCGGCTGGGTCCCGGCGTCGCCGCGCGGCGCACGCCAGTTCGGCGAAGTGATGCTGGATGAGCTTGCGCTGACCGGCTTTTCGCTGCTGGGCGGCAACCTCGGTGAGCGTGTACGGCCATCGAGCGAGTGTGAACCGGCGGCCGAAGAGTTGGCGGAACTGGGCATCGACGGCGCGCATGCCGAGCCCGCTCCGTTGCGGGCCACCGCGCTGCAGCGGCGGCGCTTGCCCGGTTTGGCGGGGGGACTCGCCTACGAACGAATGACGTTCGAACATGACCCGGCGCTACCGAAGACGCTGGAGGCCGAGGGCCTGGGTGGCCCGGCGCGGGCGGTGGTACATGTGTGCCGGCACACCGACGGCCCGCGGCCGTGGCTGGTCTGGGTTCACGGCGCCGGCCAGGGCGGTACCGAGGACTTGGTGCTGTCCCGGATCGGCCGGATCCACCACGAGCTCGGCTTCAACGTCGCCATGCCGGTGCAGCCCGGTCATGGGTCGCGGCGCCGTGAATGGCCCGCCTACCCGGACATGGATCCACTCGGCAATGTGGCGGGCATGATGCGGTCGGTGTCAGAGGTGCGCGCCGTGGTGCGGTGGGTGCAACCGCAGGCCACCGCTGTTGTGGTGTCGGGGATTTCGATGGGCACCCCGGTGGCTGCGCTGGTCTCCCATCTCGAGCGAGACATCGACGCGGTGGGCCTGTACACCCCGATCCTGGGGCTCAACGGGATGATCGCGCGGCACCTGTCGCGCTTCGGCTCCGACCGGGACGAATTCCGCGAGCTGCTGGAGTCGCCGGTGGTCGCGAAGCTGACCTCGGTGATCGACCCGCTGGCGGTCGACCCGGCGCCGCCGCCGGAGCGCCGGCTGATCGTCGGGGCATGGCACGACCGAATGGCTATGCGCGAGCCCACGACTGCGCTGCAGGAGCGCTGGGGCGGCGAACTGTACTGGTACGACGGCAGCCACGTCGGTCACATCTTCTCCCGCCGCGTGCAACGGGTGTCCGAGCGTTTCCTGCGTGCGGTGGCCGCCGGATGACCGCAACCCGGACGGCGCGCGAGGTGGTCGAGCTCTACAACCTCGTGGTGTGGAATGAGCGCGACTTCGCACTCGCCGAGGAGTTGATCGGCGATACGGTCACCCGGCACGAGGTGGGCGAAGCGATGGTGCTCTCCCATGAGCAGGCGGTCAACCGAATCATCGAGCACTGGAACACATTCGAGGCCATCCGATTCGACCTGAATCTGGTGGTCGCCGGCGATGATGGCGAGCACGTTGCCATCGTCTACCAATCCCCCATGACGCTGAAGGATGGCAGCACTTTTGAGCTCGGCAGCATGGAGATCTTCCGCGTCGTCGCTGGCAAGATCACCGAAGTCTGGAACTGCGGTTACAAGCAAGGAGTTTGGAATTGAGTGATCGGGTGCTCGACGAGTTGGGTTACTACCTGCTGGCCGGGGCCGGCGGTGAAGGACCGGCCACCCTGATGGACGAAGCTCGCCGCGGCGAGGAGTTGGGCCTCGGCACCGCATTCATCTCCGAGCGCTGGAACGTCAAAGAAGCCTCGTCCCTGGTCGGGGCCGCGTGCGCGGTGACCAGCCGCATGCAAATCGCCACCGCCGCAACCAATCACAACACCCGCCACCCCCTGATCACCGGATCGTGGGCGACCACCATGCACCGGCTCTCCGGCGGTCGGTTCACGCTGGGCATCGGCCGTGGCATCGCGGCCATCTACGGCGCGTTCGGCATACCGGCGGTAACGACCGCGCAGATGGAAGACTGGGCTCAGGTCATGCGGCGGCTGTTCCACGGCGAGCTGATCTTCAACCACGACGGCCCGATGGGTAAGTACCCGATTCTGTTTCTCGACCCGGACTTCGACGAAGACATTCGATTGGCGCTGGTGGCATTTGGGCCCAACACCCTGGAACTCGGCGGCCGTGCTTTCGACGACGTCATCCTGCACACCTATTTCACCCCGGAAACATTGCAGCGCTGCGTCAAAACCGTCAAAACCGCCGCGGAGAAGGCGGGTCGCGACCCCGACAGCGTACGGGTGTGGTCGTGTTTCGCCACCGTCGGTGACCACCTTCCCGAGCAGTTGCGGCTGAAGAAGACGGTCGCACGGCTGGCCACCTACCTGCAGGGCTACGGCGACCTGTTGGTGCAGACCAACAATTGGGACGCCGCTGTGCTGCAACGCTTCCGGGACGATTCGGTGGTCACCTCTGTCGGCGGCGGGATCGACCACAAGGCCACGCCCGAACAGATCGAGCACATCGCGACGCTGATTCCCGACGAATGGCTGGAGCCGTCGGCCACCGGGTCGTCGCAGCAGTGCGTGGCGCGGATCCGCAAAGAATTCAATTACGGGGCCGACGCAGTGATCATGCACGGCGCGACGCCCGATGAACTCGAGCCGGTCATCGCACAGTACCGAGCCGGCTAGGGCAGGTCGGCCCCGCGTTTTCGGTTGTGCGCTCTCGGTTTCGAGTGTGCGCTGGCGGCGGCGTTTCGGCGCTTTCCCCACCCTGGACGCACACTCGATGCCCTCACCGCACACTCGATCGCACAGTACCGAGCCGGCTAGGGCAGGATGATGGTCCGGCTCACCGGCTCGGCCGCGGCCTGACGGCTGGACAGCCCACGAAGCAGGGACGCCAGCAAGGCGTCGCGTGTCTCGCGGGGATCGATGAGCTCGTCGAACCCCATGTGCTCGGCAGACCGATACGAGGCTTGCAACTCGGCGTCGCGCAGCTTTTCGGTGAGGTCCTCGCCGGCATGCGTCGCCCGGCCCAGGGCTGCCGCGCTCATCGCGCCCATTGTCGCGCCGGGGTAGGCGAAGGTCGCGCTTTGGTGATCGAAACCCAACAGCGACATGACCATTGAGCCGAATCCGTACGCCTTGCGCAACGTGACGTGCAGTTTGACTGTGGTGGCCGCGGTCTGGACGGCAAACATTCGCGCGCCGGCACGCAGCACCCCGCTGCGCTCGGACCGGCTCCCCGGCAGCATGCCGGGATTGTCCGCGAAGAAGATGAGTGGCAGGTGGAATGAGTCGGCCACCATGATGAAATGGGCCGCCTTGTCCGCGGCATTGGCGTCGATAGAGCCGGCGATCACGTTGGGCTGATTCGCGACGACCGCGACCGGGTGGCCACCGAGATGGGCCAGCGCGCAAATGATCGCTTTGCCGTACTGCGGCTGGACTTCGAACCAGTCGGGCCGGTCGAAGACCACATCGAGCACGGCGCGCATGTCATAGACGCGGCGATTGTCACGGGAGACGATATCGAGCAACTCGGGCGTCGCACGCGGCTCGCTGTCCTCGTCCGGCGGCTGCGGCGACGGGTACGACCAGGCGCTGGACGGGAAATAGGACAGGTAGCGGCGTATGTCGGCGATCACGGCTTCGTCGTCTTCAGCGACGTTGTGGATCACCCCGCTGGGCAACGCGGTGCCGGGTCCGCCGAGGTCCTCTTTCGAGATCTCTTCTCCGGTGGACTCTTTGACGACCGGAGGACCGGCGGTGAAGATCGCCCCCTGTCGGCTCATGATTCGGAAGTCGCACACCGGGGCGACTAGCGCGCCATGTCCGGCCGAGGGGCCGAGCACCGCGGCGACGGTCGGCACTTTGCCCGAGCACTGCGCCTGGGCGAGGAGGTCGGTTGGGGTGCGACCGTAGTGGCCGCCGGTGGGACGAAAGCCGGCGCCTTCGAGCAGCATCACCAGCGGCGTTTTGTCGCGCAGCGCCAGTTCGGCGATGCGATAACGCTTGGAGTTGCCGCCGGGTCCGATGCTGCCCGCCAAGGTGGTGAAATCCTCGGCGCCCAACATCACCGGCGAGCCATTGATCGAGCCGGAACCGACGACGAGCCCGTCGGCCGCGACCTCGCCGCCGACGAGCGTGCCGATTTCCCGGAAGCTCCCCGGGTCGAGAAGTCGCTCGATGCGGGCGCGGGCGTCGAGCTTGCCCTTGCCGTGATGTTTGTCGAGCCGTTCGGGCCCGCCCATGCCCCACGCCTGCTGACGCCGACGATCGAGATCCTCGAGCGTCTCGTCCCAATCCGGGGGTTTTGTCATGGCTCTTTCCTACCTTCGCGGGGTTACTCTTGCGCGCGCGGGGCCTGCCGGGTCGCATACTGGATTGCTTACTGTAAATTTACCCACATGGCCGACAGTCCTCGCCTCAAGATCGACGGGGGCATTCCCAATCAACTCGCGCGAGCCGCGCACGCCGCCGGCGCGCTGGAGGAGCTGGGGTATGACGGGGGCTGGACTCCGGAAACCAGCCATGATCCATTCCTGCCGTTGCTGCTTGCCGCCGAGCACACAACGCGACTCGAAGTTGGCACCAACATCGCCGTGGCGTTTGCCCGCAATCCGATGATCGTGGCGAACACCGGCTGGGACCTGCAGGCGTACTCGAAGGGCCGATTCATTCTCGGCCTCGGCACTCAGATCCAGCCCCACATCGAGAAACGATTCAGCATGCCGTGGAGTCATCCCGCACGCCGGATGGCTGAATTCGTCTCGGCGCTGCACGCAATCTGGGGCGCGTGGAAAGACGGCACCAAGCTTCGCTTCGAGGGCGACTTCTACACCCACAAGATCATGACCCCGATGTTCACGCCCGAGTCGAACTCCTACCCGCTGCCGAAGGTTTTCATCGCGGCGGTCGGTGAAGTGATGACCGAGATGTGCGGCGAGGTCGCCGACGGTCACCTCGGCCATCCGATGGTGTCGAAGCGGTACATCACCGACGTCACCATCCCGGCGCTGCTGCGCGGCCTACAGCGCGCCGGCCGGGAGCGCGGCGATATCGAGCTGTCCGCCGAAGTGCTGGTGGCCACCGGTGAGAACGACGCCGAGCTACAGACCGCCACCGCCGCCGTGCGCAAGCAGATCGCCTTCTACGGATCGACGCCGGCCTACCGCAAGATTCTCGACCTGCATGGCTGGGGCGACTTGCACGACGAATTGAACCGGCTCTCCAAGCAGGGGGAGTGGGACACCATGGGCTCGCTCATCGACGACGAGATGCTGGCGGCCTTCGCCGTCGTCGGCCCGGTCGACACGATCGCCGCGGCCCTGCAAACCCGCTGTGTCGGCGTGGTCGACCGGGTACTGCCGATCTTCATGACCGCTTCTGAGAATTGTGTCAGCGTCGCGATGAAGGAGTTTCGCCAGTGAGCACAACGACGCAGGACGATGCCCGCAAGGTGTTTGCAGACCCGCTGGCCTACACCGACGAGAAACGCCTGCACGCGGCGTTGGCCCAGCTGCGCGCCAGCGCGCCGGTGTCGTGGGTCGAGGTGGACGGTTATCGGCCATTCTGGGCGATCACCAAGCACGCCGACATCATGGACATCGAACGCAACAACACGCTGTTCACCAACTGGCCACGCCCGGTACTGACCAACGCTGAGGGCGACGAGCTACAGGCCAACGCAGGCGTCCGCACATTGATACACATGGACGGCCCGCAGCACCGGGTCGTCCGCGCGATCGGCGCGGACTGGTTTCGGCCAAAGGCCATGCGCGCCATGAAGATGCGCATCGACGAACTGGCCAAGATCTACGTCGACAAGATGATGGCCGTCGGGCCCGAATGCGACTTCGTCCAGCAGGTCTCGGTCAACTACCCGCTCTTCGTGATCATGTCCTTGCTGGGCATCCCGGAAGCCGACTTCGCCCGCATGCTCACGCTAACGCAGGAGCTATTCGGAAGCGAAGACAGCGAATTCAAGCGTGGCAGCGGCAGCGAGGAGCAGCTGCCGGCGCTGTTCGACATGTTCGCTTACTTCAACGGCGTGACCGCATCGCGCCGCGAGCGTCCGACCGAGGATCTCGCGTCGGCGATCGCCAACGCCCGCGTCGACGGCGAACCCCTGTCGGATATCGACACCGTGTCCTACTACCTGATCGTCGCCACCGCGGGTCACGACACCACCAGCGCGACCATCTCCGGTGGCTTGCAGGCGCTCATCGAGAATCCGGACCAGCGCGAGCGGCTGCGTGACAATCTCGACCTGATGCCGTTAGCCACCGAGGAGATGATCCGCTGGGTCACCCCGGTCAAAGAATTCATGCGGACCGCCGCCGAGGACACCACCGTGCGCGGAATGCCCATCGCCGCGGGAGATTCCATGCTGCTGTCCTATGTCTCGGGCAACCGCGACGAGGACATCTTCGACGACCCGTTCCGCTTCGATGTCGGTCGCGAACCCAACAAGCATCTGGCCTTCGGCTACGGCGTGCACTTCTGCATGGGCGCGGCCCTGGCTCGCATGGAGGTCAACAGCTTCTTCTCCGAGCTGCTGCCCAGGCTTAAATCCATTGAGCTGACCGGAGATCCGGAACTGACCGCCACGACCTTCGTCGGCGGCCTCAAGCACCTGCCGGTTCGCTACTCCTTGGTCTAGGGAGTGAGCACCACCGAGCCGGTGGTTTTGCGGCCCTGAAGATCTCGGTGTGCGTCCGCCGCATCCGCCAGCGGGTAGTGCGCGCTCACCGTAATGGTGAACTTTCCTGCGGCGATCCCGTCCAGCAATTCGCCTGTTCGCCAAGCAAACTCCTCGCGAGTGCGAACGAAGTGAATCCGCGATGGTCGAGTGAGGTAGACCGAGCCCGCTGCGTTCAGCCGTTGCGGATCTGACGGGGGTACAGGTCCGCTGGACGCGCCGAACAGCGCCAGAGTGCCCCGGATGGCCAGGCTGGCCAGGCTGGCATCGAACGTGGACTTGCCGACGCCGTCGTATACGGCCGCGACGCCGTTGCCATCGGTTAGCTGACGGATCTTCGCGCCGAACTGTGCCGGGTCATCGGGATAGCCGAGCACCTGGACCGCGCCGGCTTGGCGGGAGAGCTCGGCTTTGGCAGGGGTTGAGGCCGTGGTGATGACGTGAGCCCCGGTGCTGGTAGCCCACTGCGTCAGGATCAGACCCACGCCGCCCGCACCGGCGTGCAGCAGCACCCAATCGCCCGGCTGCACGCGGTACACCGATTTGATCAGCAGGTGTGCGGTCATGCCCTTCAGCAATGCCGCGGCGGCGACATCATAAGCGACATCGTCGGGTAGAGATGCAACGAGATTGGCTGGGGCAACGCAGTATTCGGCGTACGCGCCGACAGCGTCGGCGCTCGCCACCCGGTCGCCCACCCGCAACCCGGTGACCCCGTCGCCGACCGCTTCGACGGTGCCGGCCACCTCGGCGCCGAGTACGAACGGCAGCTCGCGTGGGTACAGCCCGGTCCGGAAGTAGGTGTCGATGAAGTTCACACCGATCGCCTCGGCCTTGATCAAAACCTCACCGGTGCGGGGCGTGGGTCGTGAGATCTCAACGTAGGACAAGACTTCCGGTCCACCGAGTTCGGTGACTTGGATTGCGTGCATGGCCATCAGTGTGCGTCACCGGTACTGGACTGTCGACGCCATTGTGTTTCGGAACAGCGGGCCCCGACCAACGATGTGCACGATTACATCGACATCGCCGCGCCCTTGGGCGAGACTGAAACGCGGCGTGCACCGCGGTGACGTCTATTACCGCATGGGACAGAAAGTGGGAAGCTCATGGCAAACAAGAAGACGGTCCACGAAGTGACCTACGACCTGCTTCGTGAGTTGGACTTGACGACGGTGTTCGGTAACCCTGGTTCCACCGAGCAAACATTCCTCAAAGACTTTCCCGACGATTTCACCTATATCCTTGGGCTGCAAGAAGCCTCGGTGCTGGCCATGGCCGACGGATTCGCGCAATCCACCGGCAAACCCACGTTGGTTAACCTGCACACCAGCGCCGGAACCGGCAACGCGATGGGCAGCCTGGTCGCGGCGTACAAGGGCAACACCCCGCTCATCGTCACCGCGGGCCAGCAGACCCGCGAGATGGTGCTGTGCGACCCGTATTTGTCCAACCCAGATCCGACCCTGATGCCGGCGCCCTGGGTGAAGTGGGCGTACGAGCCCAAACGCGCCGAGGATGTACCGGCAGCGTTCATGCGCGCCTACACCGTGGCTTTGCAGCCACCGGCGGGACCGGTGTATCTGTCCATACCGCTTGACGATTGGGAGAAGCCGGCCTTGGGTCCGGCGGTGGTCCGGACGGTGAGCCATCGGGTGGCACCCGACGCCGAGCGCCTGCAGGGTTTCGCCGACCGCATCAACCGCGCGCAGCGGCCGTTGGTGGTCTTCGGTCCCGAGGTCGATCGGGCCGGCGGCTGGGACGCCGGGGTGGCGTTCGCGGAGAAGGTGGGTGCACCGGTGCACAGCGGCCCGCTACCCGACCGCGCGTCGTTTCCGGAGAACCACCCGCTCTATCAGGGCATGTTGCCGTTGACCGTTGCCGGTGTCAGCGAGGTGCTGCGGGGTCACGACCTGGTTGTGGTGATCGGAGCGCAGGTGTTCCGGTACTACCCGTATGTGGCCGGCGAGTACCTGCCCGAGGGCAGCGAGTTGCTACAGATCACCGCCGATCCGGCGCTGGCTGGAGCGGCCCCGGTCGGCGACAGCTTGATCGCCGATACCCGGCTGGCGCTTGAGCAGCTGGTGGGGTTGATCAGCGACCGCGGCACCGGATCAGCCAAAGCTGCGCCGGCCGCGAAGATCGAAATCGTCGACGCCTCGTCGTCGCCGCTGACACCGGACGCGGTGTGGTCCACCTTGGCCACCGTCAAACCCGTGGACTCCCCGGTAGTCACGGAGTCGACGTCGACGATGGCTCAGCAGCTGCGCTGGCTGCCCACCACCCGCCCGGGTTCGTTCTTCGCCACCGCCAGCGGTGGGATCGGCTGGGGCGTGCCCGGTGCGGTCGGCGTCGCACTGGGTGATCGCGCTCGCGGGGTTAAGCGGACCGTGGTCGCCACCATCGGCGACGGATCGTTCCAATATTCGGTTCAGGCGATATGGACAGCCGCCCAGCACCGGTTGCCCATCGTATTCGTGGTGATGCGCAACGAGGAGTACTCGATCCTCAAATCGTTCGCATTGCTGGAGAAAACCCCGAATGTGCCCGGCCTGGACCTGCCCGGCCTCGATATCGCCTCTATCGCAAGCGGTTTCGGTCTTCGCTCGGTTAACGTCGACACCACCGAAAAGCTGGCCGCAGAGTTCACCTCCGCGCTGTCAGCCGACGGTCCCACCGTCATCGTGGTGCGGACCAAGCCACAGTTGGCGCACCTGGGCTGACGGCTTGACTCACGCGCGGGGCGGCCGCGCGTGACGAGAGAGTTCCGCGCTTCTACCTTTATGGGCATGAGCGCGGACAACCCAACTGAGCAGATGTCGCTGATCGGCGCCGAGTTGACTCGGCGAACCGAACAACTCGGTGCCGCGGTCGCCTCCGCGGTCCGTGCCGAGATCGACTTCTACGAGTACGCCGAGGTAGTCAGCAGCGATGAGCTGCTCGAAAGTTGCACCGCCAATGTACGTTTCATCTTCAGCGGATTGACCGGGCCCCAGTCATTCGATACCACACCGGCCACCGCTACCGGCGAATCCCGTGCGCAGAGCCGGGTTCCATTGCCGCTGGTGATGGCGGCCTACCGAATCGGCTCGCACCTCATCTGGCAGGCGCTTCTGGAGATCGTGGAGGCCCACGACGAGATCTCGCGGCACGCGTTGCTCGCAGTGACCGAGCGGATCTGGGAGGCGCAGGATGTCTACACCAACGCTATGACGGCAAGCTATCGCCGGCGAGCGACTCAACAAGCCGTCGACGACGAGGCCGAACGCGCGGCGCTCACGGAGGCCCTATTTTCCGGCACCGTGACGGCCGGTCACAGTCCGTGGGAGATCGCCGACCTGCTGGGGCTTCCGTCCCGCGGTCCCTACGTCGTCGTCGCCGCGCGCACTCCGGAACTGGGCAAGCATGCGCTGCCGGGCATCGGCGACAAGCTGCGCAGCCTCGACATCTATTCCGCCTGGCGGCTGCTACCCGAGCTGCAGATCGGCATCGTGCACCTGCCCTCCGACGCCGCCCGCGCGAGTTTGATCGCGACGCTGGAACGCATCAGCAGCCACGGCATCGGTATCAGTCCGCGATTCGATGTGCTGTCCGACATCGGGACTGCGCTGCGATACGCGCGGATCGCGGTCGCCGGATCGACTGCCAGTGAGCCGGTGGTGGAGTTCGAGGACAGCGTTCTCGGCGTCGCCGCGGTGACCGCCCCTGACGTCAATCTGCGGCTGGCCGAGGCGGTTCTGGGCGGAATGGATGGTGCAGCGGATCGCGATCTTCTGTATCAGACATTTCGCGTGTGGGTGGCCCGCCGCGGGTCGATACCCGAAGCCGCGGCTGCGTTGTTCTGTCATCCCAATACAATTCGTCACCGGTTGCGCAGAATCGAGGAATACACCGGGCGATCGATCAACGCTCCGCTCGACCTTGCCGAATTGTGTTTGGCCTTCGAAATCGATTCCAAGTTGCGGTGAAATACCGCTCGATGAGCGGGGTCGATACACTCCCGGTGGAGGACGCTAGCCCTGGCTCCGCTGGGTGCTTAATCCTTGCAACAGGACGCGCAGATAGGTTTCGCGGCTGCCGGGTTCGCCACCGGGCAGTCGGCGAGCATGGTTGATCCCCAGTGCCAGTCGGCGCAGGTCGTTTGCCGTTATGCCACGACGGATCAGCCCCGCTCGCCGGGCGCGGGCGAGCACGTCGGTCACCGCGGCGGAGAATCCCGACATCATCTCCAAGGTCTCCAGGCAGGCGATGTCCGGGCTTTCCAGCACCGCGGTGAGCTCGGGGCGTCGCTCCATGCACTCCAGGGTCCTGCCGATCAGCAGCCGCAGCGCCCGCTGCGCATCGGGCTCTCGGCGGGCCGCTTCCGCGATGTCGTTGACCTCGCCGAAGGCATCGGACGCCGCCGATTCCAGTAAGGACTGACTGGTGGGAAAGTGGCGGTACACGGTGCCTACACCGACCCCGGCCTCACGGGCGACGAGATTCAGCGGTAGCGAATAGTCCCCCGCCGCCACGCGTGCCCTGGCGATGTCGAGGATGCGATCTCGATTTCGCCTGGCGTCGCGGCGTATCTCCGGCCGCGGCACGGTGCTCAACAGTTCCATCACCCGCAGCTTAGCGCCCGATCGGATGACCGATCCGGATTCCAGGCCGGGTACCGCGCGGCGGTTTCCCGGGTTGACTCCATTGATATCTGGATTAGTTATCCGTTTAGTGTAGACTCGGACAGTATTCGGATGAGTTATCCGGATCGTGGCGGGCGGCGTTAGTGCGTGCCTGCTGCGGTAACGGGCACACGAAAGGTGCTGATGGACAACAAGAACCAATCGTCAAACCCGCCCTCATCTTCCACCGGGGACGCGCCCGAGAACTTGACGGTGTTGGTCACCGGAGGTTCGGGATATCTGGCGAGCTGGACGATCGTGGACCTACTCAAGCGCGGATATCGGGTGCGCACCACGGTACGCGACCTCTCCCGCTCGCAGGCGGTCCGATCGATGATCGCGAGCAAGGTGCCGACTCATGACCAGCTGTCCTTCGTCGAGGCCAATCTCCTCGACGACGAGGGCTGGAAACAGGCCACCGCGGAGACGGATTACGTGCTTCACGTTGCGTCACCGATGCCGGTCGGCGAGTATCGCGGGACCGATCTCATCGGGCCCGCTGTGGACGGCACCTTGCGGGTGCTGCGCGCCGCGCGGGAGGCGGGCGTTCGCCGCGTTGTACTCACGTCGTCCGCCAATACCGCGCTGCCAGCGGCGAAGTCGGGCGTGGTGGCCGACGAGTCAATATGGACTGAGGTTCCCGACACCACGGCGCACGCCTACCCCCGGTCCAAGACCCTGGCAGAGCAGGCGGCGTGGTCGTTCGCGAACTCCAGTGGTCTGGAATTGACCAGCGTGCTGCCGGCCTTCATGCAGGGACCGGTGTTGGGCGGCGACTACTCCGGATCGATCGACGTCATCGCCAGAATGCTGAACGGCGGACTGCCCGCCATTCCCCACGTGGGATGGAACATCGTCGACGTGCGCGACGTGGCCGATCTTCACCTGCGGGCGATGACCGCTCCCGAAGCCGCCGGACAACGGTTCATCGGCGGCGGTGAGTTCCTATGGCTCACCGACATCGCCGTGATACTGCGCAAGCATCTTGGTGAGAAGGCCGCCAAGATATCGATTCGCGCGCTGCCCAATGCGGTAGTCCGGATCGGCAGCCTTTTCAACGACGAGATGAAACAGATGGTGCCCCTTCTCGGCGTCCGCCAAGAGGTGACATCTGCAAAGGCAGAACGGGTCCTCGGCTGGAAGGCGCGTCCCGCGGCAACTGCCATACGCGACGGAGCAAGTAGTCTCATTGATCAAAAGCTGGTGCAGATATAACTCAACACCCGGTTGCAGCCAGTGCGGTGGTAGAAGGCAGACTGGTGAATTGTGCTTGGTGTTCACCATTCCGCGATCTGTACCTCCGATGTCGACGTGGCGTTGCGATTCTGGCGGGACGGCCTAGGTCTCACCGAATTGTTCGACCACACCTTCACCGGGGATTGGCCAGAATTGTTCGGCGCCAAGAGCGATCGGCTGCGGTCGATCTTTCTCGGTGATCCGCAGTCGCCCGAGAGCGGGATTGTTGAACTGGTGGAGCTGCCCGGTGCCGACGAGCAGCTCCGCACGGTCGCGAGGCCCAGGCACGGCTTCTTTCTGCTGTCACTTCAGCGTGACGTCGAAGCGACACTGTCCGCGCTGGCCATCCTCGGCTTTGCCGACCACGTTCGGCGCATCACCGTACCCGCGCCGGGTGGCAAGACCGTCGCGATGGCCGTCATCACCGCGCCCGACGGTGTTCTCGTCGAATTGGTAGGGCCGGCGCAATGAGCGTCGCGTTGGTGACTGGCGGAGCGTCAGGAATTGGGCGCGAAGTCGCCGGACGGCTGCGCGAGGCGGGCAATGACGTCGTGGTGTGGGACCTTTCCGGTGGCGACATCGATTGCGACATCAGCGATCCCGATGCGGTGTCGGCGTCGATGGAACAGACCGTGCGCGACCACGGCGTACCCACCCGGGTGGTGACCTGCGCGGGTGTCGGCGCATCGGGCATGCTGCTGGACCAGTCCACGGCGCAATGGGGAAAGGTGTTGGGGGTCAACCTGACCGGAACCTGGCTGACGCTTCGCGCGGCAGCGCAGGCGATGGTCGACGCGAAGGTGGGCGGTTCGATGGTTGCCGTTTCCAGCATCAGCGGCACCGTCGCCGATCGGGATATGGGCGCCTACTGCGTGTCGAAAGCGGGGGTGGACATGCTGGTGAAGGTCGCCGCCGTGGAGTGGGGGAGTCATGGCATCCGGGTGAATGCCGTGGGCCCGGGCGTCACTCGCACACCGATGCTGCCGAACCCGGAGCGGCTACCTGGCTGGGTTGAAGGCCTGTCCGAGCGAACAGCGCTGGGCCGGCTAGGTGAAGCCACCGATGTGGCCGCGGCTATCGTCGGGGTGCTCGAATTGCCTTGGGTGACAGGCCAGATCGTGCATGCCGATGGGGGCCTGGCGCTACACAGCCCGATCGACTCGTACGGCCAAGTCCAGCGCGTGCTGGGAAAGGGCGACCGCAAATGACCTCGACCGACGGTGATTCACTCGATCCCGAAATCGATGATGCCCCGGATGATCTTGCCGTTCCGGAGATCGTCGTAGGCATCGTTGATGTCGTCGAGACGATAACGCCTGGTGATCATCTCGTCGAGCTGGAGCTGCCCGGTCTGATAGAGCCTGGCCAGCCTGAAGATATCCGCTTTCGGGTTGCACGAGCCGAAGACGGTGCCGGCCAGAGACTTGTTCATCAGGATGAAGTCCTGCAGATCGATCTTGACTGAGCTGGTCAACTGCGAGGTCATGCCGGTGAGCACACAGGTGCCGCCCTTGCGGGTGAGCTTCAGCGCATCGCGGACATCCTCGGGTTGGATCAGCGATGGCGACACCACCACCGCGTCGGCCATCACGCCGTAGGTCAGCTCGCGCACCAGCTCCAGCGCCTCGGGTGCTGTCGCCGCTGTGTGAGTGGCGCCGAACTGCAGGGCCGACTTCTGTTTGAACTCCACTGGATCGACGGCAACGATCTGCGCGGCGCCGCCGACCCGGGCGCCCTGGATCGCGCCCGTTCCGATTCCGCCGACGCCGACCACCACGACGGTGTCGCCCACCCGCATGCCGGAGCGGTTCATGACCGATCCAAACCCGGTCGGTATCGCGCAGGACAGCAGCGCGCTGGGCGCCAACGGCAGGTGCGGCTCGATCTTGACGAGGGAATTCGTTGACACCACAGTGTGTTTGGCGAATGCTCCCACTTTGGCTATGTGGCCCAGCGGTTTGCCGTCGGCGGTGTGATGGCGGAAGGTGCCGTCGGTTGGCATGCCGGGCGTCATGACGCTGGCCCCCATGTCGCAGATGTACTCCATACCGCTGGCACACCAGCGGCACTGTCCGCATACTGCGACGAACGACATCACTACGTGGTCGCCCGGCGCGAATTCGGTTACGCCGTCGCCGATTTCGCGTACTGTTCCAGAGCCCTCGTGGCCGCCGATGGTCGGGAACATGGTTGGCAGCCCGAGTTTCCGCAGCATCTCGTTGGGCGCCGCCATGTCGCCTTTGAGGATGTGGTCATCGGAGTGGCACAGTCCGGCGGCGGCCATCTCGACCAGAACTTCGCCCGCCCGGGGCGGATCCAGCTCGAACTCCTCGACGGACCAGGGGCCGCCGACGTCGTGCAGGATGGCTGCGCGGCTCTTCATGCGATCGGGGTGAAGGTGACCGGAAGTTTGTTGGGTGAGCGGAAGGTGACGCCGACGATCTTGGCCTCCTCGCCGGTTCCGTCGTCGGGAACAAAGGCCAGATCGGTGACGCTGTCGAGCAGGCTGTTCAACATCACCTGGGTTTCCATCCGTGCCAGGTGCATCCCGAGGCACATGTGAATACCGCCGGCGAACGCGATGTGTGCTTGCCGCTTTCGCCCGATGTCGAACTCATTGGAGTCGGGCCAACGTTTTTCGTCGCGGTTGGCTGAACCCATACACAAATCGATCTGGGCGCCGGCCGGAATTGTCTTGTCGCCTATCTCGATTTCTGCAGTGGTGGTCCGCATGACCATGGTGAGTGGAGTCTCAACCCGCAGCCCCTCTTCGATCGCGGTCGGGATCAGGGACCGGTCCCGATTGACCCTGGCCAGTTGCTCGGGGTGGGTCAGCAAGAGGTACAGCAGGTTTCCCGACGAGCGGTAAGTGGTCTCCAGTCCGGCGGGCAGCAGCAGGCGCAGGAACCCGATGATGGCCTCGTCGCTCAGCTTCTCGCCGTCGATCTCGGCAACAACCAGGTCGCCGATGATGTCGTTGGTGGGTTTGCGACGGCGCTGCTCGACTTGGTCGAGGAAGTAACCGTGCAACTCCGCGGCGGCGCTCAATCCCGCCATGATGTCGGTGGGAATGGAGATGAGGTCAAGCGACAGCCGGCGGAACATGTCGAGATCCTCAGGGGGCAGGCCAAGTAGCACCGAGATGATCCGGGTCGGGAACTCGAATGTCAGCGCCTTCACCAAATCGGCGTGGCCCTGGTATTTGATCTCGTCGATCAGCTCGTGGCACACGGGCGCGATCACCGACGGCTCCCACCGTTCCATTGCCGTGGCCCGGAAGGCCTTGGCTACCAAGCTGCGGTGGTCGTGATGTTCTTTGCCGCCCATCGCCAGAATGGTGTGGCCCATGACCAAGCCGATGGTCTTGTCGTACTCGGCCGACGTGAACGTCTTGTCGTCGCGGAAAGCCTGGAACACACCGTCATAGCCGAACAGCACCCACTCGTCACTGGGCCGCATCTCCTCCGGCATCTGCGATTGGTCCGTATAGGTGCCGTGCCAGACCGGATCGGTGCGCCGCATGTATTCGAAGTAGGGGTAGGGACTGGTCTCGCCGGTGGTGTCGAGGACGACGGGATCGGTACCGAGCGTCATTGCGCTTCTCCTGAGCAGCCGGTATGGCGGATCTACGCCGGGGGAATGTCGCTATCATAGTATAAATAGCAACGAAGCCCAACGGCTTGTGGTGGTTACGGTGACGAGCACAGTATGTACGTGGGCGAGTGATAGAGGCGGTGATTCACAAGTGCCCACTCGGCGATTGGTGTGTTCCCTCGATGAGCTGCCGCCCGGCGGAATGAAACTGGTCGATGTCGGGAAGTTCGGCGTGGGCGTCTACAACGTGCGCGGTGCGTTCTACGCGATCGTCAATTACTGCTCGCACGAGGGCGCCCCGCTGTGTCTGGGCCTGCTCGGCGGCACCAACGAATCGGTTCCCGGCTCACCTGACCCGATTCGCCGGGTACGCGACGGGCAGATCGTCCGATGCCCTTGGCATAACTGGGAATTCGATCTCACCACGGGTCAAAACGTCGCCGACCCGCGACGTCGCATCCGCACCTACCCGGTCGACGTGAGCGACGGAGAGGTGTACCTGACCGCATGATTATTGACACAAGCGTCCAACCGCACTTTCGCTACAACGCCGAGATCCGGCGCTATCTGCCCGAGGCCCACCAATTGCGCGCGATCCCCGACGTCGAGCAGCAGTGGTATCAGGCGCCGGGTGGTGACTATCGCCAGGACCTTTACGGCGGACAGCACTATCCGGGATCGGATCCCGAGACCGTCAGCCGCCATCTGTTCGACGACATGGGGGTGGACTACGCGATCCTGAATCCGTTGACCCGGGGCAACATCGCCGATTACCTGCTCAACAGCAGGATCTGCGCCGCGGTCAACGACTGGCTCCTGGACCGCTGGCTCGAGCCCGACGCCACCGATAGATTTCGCGGCACCATCCGGGTCAACCCGGAAGACCCGAGAGGCGCCGTCGCGGAGATCGAACGTCTCGCCGATCACCCGAAGCTGGTGCAAGTCGGTATTCCGATGCAGTCGCGCGAGCCGTACGGCAAGCCGATGTTCGAGCCCATCTGGGAGGCCGCCGCCGCCCACGGGCTACCGGTCGCGGTGCATATCAACGGCGGCAATGGTGTCGACCATGCGCCCACGTTCGCCGGGCACGCGCACACCTATCCCGGCTATGCGGCGTTCATGCCGCTGAACTACTTCGTGCATCTGGCGACTCTTATCGTCGAGGGCGTGTTCGGCCGGTTGCCGGACCTGAAATTCGTCTTCGCCGACGGCGGCTACGACATCCTCACCCCGCTGATGTGGCGGCTGGACACCTTCTGGTTGTCGATGCGCGACCAGACGCCGTGGGTCGACCGCTATCCCAGCGAATACCTGCCCGGCCATGTCCGGTTCTGCTCGTCGGCATTCGACGGGCCGCTCGATTCGGGTGAGATGCAGCGCTGGATGGATTTCACCGGCAAATCCGACCTGTTGATGTACGGATCGGGCTATCCGCACTGGTCCGCGTCGACGCCGGAGGTGACCGCCGCGGGACTCGATGACGCGCAGCGCGAGAAGGTGTTGTGGCGAAACGCCAATGACCTCTATGGGCTTGGAGCAAAGGAGAGCGTGCAATGACCACGATCGAACGGGTCGGATCGCTGACCGATCAGGCCGACGAAATCGCTGTCACCATCGTCGACACCGACGTGCATCCGCTGCCGGTGTCGGCCGATGTGCTCAAGTCGTATGCGCCCGCCGAATGGGTGGACAAGATCTGGCCGACCGGAAACGCGGTCAGCCCGGCGTCGTATTTCTATGACACTGCGGATGCGTACAAGACGTCGTCGCTGCGCATGGACTCGTGGCCGCCCGACGGCGGGGTTGCCGGCAGCAACCCCGACTACGCCGCCAAGCAACTACTGGTCGATGCCGGGGTCAGCATCGCGTCGCTGGAGCCGATGTGTGATGCACAGCTCCCGCAGGCCGAGCATGCGCTGAAGTCGACCTACAACAATTGGCTCGCCGACGTCTGGCTGGACAAGCACAACGGACACGGCCGTTGGCGCGGGTCGATCAGCGTCAGTGCACAGACCCCGCAGGAGTCGGCACGCGAAGTCGAGCGCTGGGCGGGCCACCCCTATATGGCCCAGGTGCTGATGACACCTCAGACTCGCGGAATCCCTTTCGGCAACCCACATTTCGACCCCTTGTACGAGGCCGCGTCGCGCAATGGGCTCCCGGTGTCCACGCACCTGATGGGGCAGACCCCCTTTGAATTGATCCCGCTGTATCCGGTCGGCAACCCCGCGCATTGGCATGACTTCTTCGCGTCCTGGCCGCTGCTGTACGTGTCGCATCTGATGAGCCTGGTCTTCGACGGCGCGTTCGATCGACACCCCGATCTGCGGGTGGTCTTCATCGAAGGCGGCTTTACCTGGGCGATGCCGGTGATGTCTCGGATGGATCGGATCTGGGAAGCCCGCCGCGGCGACTTGCCACACGTACGTCGTCGTCCGTCGGACTACGTGCGCGAGCACGTCAGGTTCACCACCCAGCCACTCGAAGACGCCGATACCGCGGGCTTCCGGGAGTACCTGGAGATGATGGACCTGGGCGACAACCTGATGTTCTCGACGGACTATCCACATTGGAGCTACGACTCACCCACCTACGCGATCAACCGGTTCCCCGCTGACCAGCGCGAGCGGATCATGCACGGTAACGCGACAGCGCTGTACGGCCTGCCGCCGACCGTCAAGGCACTCCCCGGTGAGCGGCCCGGCCCCATTGCCCCCGCAGGCTGACTCGACACAGCCCGGTTTCGCCGCCGGGCTGATGGCGCTGATCAGCGAATACGACGAGAAGTGGTCCGCGTTGGACGTCGCCGGGGTGGCGGCTCTGTGGGAGCGTGACACACCGCAGCCGATCTATATCGGCGACGAGTACGCGACGCCGCTGGTCGGTGCGGAAGCGCTGGAGAGGCACTGGGCCCGGATCGCGAGCCGGATGAAGCGCGCATCGGTGGCATCACAAGTGTGGTCCGCCGAAGCACTCGACGGCGGACTTGCCCGTTGCATCCTGCTGAGCCGATGGAGCTTCACCGGAACAGAATCCGATATCGCCCACTCGGGGACCAGCTGGATCACCTGGTTGCTGACACGTCGCGGCAACGGGTACCTCATCGTTCACCACATGGAATCGCAGGTCTACCTTGGAGATGGTTTTGGACCTGGCGTTCCGCCGGGCCCGACGCTGAACTTGCGCCATCAGCCCGGAAGTTGAGAGGTATGACAGAAACGAATCTGACACGGCCGCAAGGCCTTAACCGGCTCGATCCGGTGCTGCGAGAGGCCGCGAGCGAGTTGGGCGTCGTCGAGTTCCGCGCCGAGTCATTGCCGGCCGAGCGGGAACGGGCCAACAAGCTGGCCGCCGAACGGGCCGCCGCGGTCAACACCGACGGTGTCGCCATCGAATCGCTGTCCATCGCCGGTCCGGACGGCGGGCAGCTGGGCCTGCGCCTCTACCGCGGTCGCGCCGAAGGCATATCGGGGGCGCCGCTGGCTTTGTACGCCCACGGCGGTGGGTTCGTGACGGGGAACTTGGACACCGATCACGCGCAGTGCGTGGAGTTGGCGCGCGCGGCCGGGTGTCTGCTCGTCTCGGTCGACTACCGGCTGGCGCCTGAACTCCCGTGTCCGGCAGCATTGCACGACCTCGAAACGGCTTTGCACTACGTCATTGACAACAGCGCCGAGCTGGACGCCGATCCCGGGCGCATCGCGGTGATGGGGCGGGATGCAGGTGCCGCACTGGTCGCGGGTCTGGCCCAGCAATTTTTCGACAACGAGGGTCCGCAGATCCTCATGCAGATCCTGCACCAGCCGATGCTCGACTGCGACGCCACGCCGTCGCGGCGTGAGTTTCAGCGCACGCCTGGACTCAACGGGCCCGCGGTGAGCCGCGGCTGGGGTCACTACCTCGGCCCGGCCAGCGCTGACGGTCAACACGTCCCGGCGCACCGGGCGAACCTGGAGGGGCTGCCGCCCACGTTCATCAGCTGCTCGGAGATCGACCCGTGCCGTGACGAGGCGATCGCCTACGCCAGCCGGCTGCTGCATGCCTTCGTCCACACCGAATTGCATGTCATCGCGGCAACCTTCAACGGCTTCGACGCAGTTGTACCGGATTGGGTTGTCTCTCAAGAGAACCTGGCTTTGCACGCCATGTCGCTGCGCCGCGTATTCGCGATGTAGCGGACCGCGAAAACGAGATCGTCAACTTTGTTATCGACCGGACTCCGGTATCTCTTACGGTATTGGGCATTGCTAATATCACTGGCATCATGACCGTCGTCGAATCGCCCGAAACAATCCTGTTCACCTCGACAACTCAGTCGTTTCTGCAGAAAGAGGCGCCGCTGCGCCGGCTGCGGGAACTGCATGCCGCGGGTGAGTCCTTCGATCCCGCGTGGTGGCAACGTGCGGCCGAACTCGGGTGGACGGCGCTGCTGGTTCCGGAGGAGTTCGGTGGCGGCAGCGTCTCGGACAGCGGTGTCACGGATTTGGCAATGGTCGCTGAGCAACTCGGCAAGACGGTGGCGCCCGGACCGCTGTATCCGGTCAGCGTCGTACTCACCGCACTCGTCGAAAGCGCTGACTCGCAGGCCCACGCGGACACCATCGAGTCGCTGATGTCAGGTGAAACGGTGGCCTCCTGGGCGGTCAGCGAGCCCGGCCGGGGATGGGCGCCATCCGATCCGTCGGTCACGGCCACCAAGACCGACTCCGGTTACCGCATCGATGGCACCAAAGATCGCGTCGAGGCCGGCGCCCAGAGTGGGCTGCTGCTGGTGGTGGCGCGATGCGGCGACGAAATTCGCCAGTTGTTGGTCGAGACGGATGCACCGGGCGTCCAGATCGTGCCCCAGCAGTCAGTTGACCTGGTCAAGCAATACGCCAAAGTGCATTTCGACGGTGTCGTCGTCCCGGCGTCCGCGATCGTCGGCAGCGCCGCCGAAACCCCGGCGTTGATCGACCGGCAAAGCCAGATCGCCGTGGTGCTGCAATGTGCCGAGGTGGTCGGGATCTTGCAAACGGTCTTCGACTTCACCGCCCAATGGGCACTAGACCGGCACACCTTCGGACGCCCACTGGCCTCCTACCAAGTGCTCAAACATGGCTTCGCCGATATGAAGCTCTGGCTGGAAGCATGCCGTGCCACAACGGCCGCGGCCGTTGCCGACGTCGCCGCGCGCTCACCTGCTGCGAGCAAGGCGACGAGCATCGCCAAGTCCTACGTCGGGGAAATGGCCGGACGGATGGTGCAGGCCTGCGTGCAAATGCACGGCGGCATCGGTGTCACCTGGGAGCATGACCTGCACCTGTATCTACGGCGGGTTGCGTTGTACCGCTCCATGTTCGGCACGCCGGAGGAACATAACCTACGGGTGTACGAGGCCGAGAGAGCGGCTCGTTCGGCGAAATGACGACTAATCACACGGCGCCGGCCGAATCCGTCGCGGAGTTCGCTGCCCGGGCCCGAACGTGGCTGGCGGACAACCTACCTGCTATCGACCCGAGCTCGCCGCCGCCCGCACCGCGCGACGACGAACACGCGTGGCAAAGAGCCCGGGAACTCCAAAAGCGGCTCTACGAAGGCGGATTCGCCGGCATCTGCTTTCCCCGCGAGTACGGCGGCCTGGGCTTGGACTATGCGTACCAGCAGGCATTCGACGCGGAGTCGCTCAATTACGAAATGCCGTTGATCCTCAACACCCCGACGTTCACCATCTGCTGCGCGACGCTGCTCGACACCGGTACCGAAGAGCAGAAAAAGCAGCACATCGCGGCGGCGCTGCGCGGTGATGAGGTGTTGGTGCAGCTATTGAGTGAACCCAGCGGGGGATCGGATCTAGCCGGCGTCATCACCCGCGCCGAACGCCTCGGCGACCGTTGGATCATCAACGGCGCCAAAACCTGGAGCACCAGTGCATTCGCCGCAGACTACGGACTGTGCCTGGCTCGCACCAATTGGGATGTACCCAAGCACGAAGGGCTGACCATGTTCTTGGTGCCCATCCGTCATCCCGGAATCACGTTGCGGCACATCACCATGCTGAGCGGGTCCACGGAGTTCTGTGAGGAGTTCCTCGACGGGGTGGACGTCGGCGAGGACGCAGTGGTCGGCGAGATCAACGGCGGTTGGGCGGTGGCGTCGCGGCAGCTTTATCACGAACGCCGGGCGGTTGGTCAGGGTTCGGAGTTCGCCAGCGGCAGCGGGAGCGAGGGTGGCCATACGAGTCCCGTCGACTACGTTGGCCTTGCGGAGAAAACCGGTCAGGCCGACAGCGAGCGCGTGCGCGAGATGGCTGGCCGCGTGCTGGTGCACCGCGCGGTAGCCGAGCAGCTGATTGGTCATGTGTTTCGCAAAGTGCGAGACGGTATGTTGCCACCGGCCGCCGGCACGCTCATCAGACTCTTCCACTCCGAGACCGTGACGCTGGACATGGACACCGCGCTGGCTATTTCGGGAGCCGCCTCGGTGGTAGGGGAGATCGGTGAAGGCCTGGAGACCGGACTGCGCTACCTGTCTCGGCAGAATGTCGCCATCGGCGGCGGCACAACCGAAATGGCTCGTAACGTCATTGGCGAACGGGTGCTGGGCTTCCCACGGGAGTACGCCGCCGATCGCGGGGTGCCGTTCAATCAGGTGCGGCACGGACAGGCCCGCTGACTGCGTTTACTCTTCGACGTAGACGTTCTCGTTGTCGTTGTCGGAGACCGGCATCTGCACCATTGACAAGATGTGGTGCGCGGGGCTTCCCGGCGGGGCAATCAGCACACACTCGCCGCCCTGTTCGCGGGCGCGGTCGCGGGCCGCGGCCAGGGCGCTGACCCCGGCCGACCCCAGGTGCGTGACTCCACTCAAGTCGATCGTCAAAGGCGCAGTGCCCGAACGGCTTTCGACGGCGATCTGGCGATCCAGAGTGCCTGCGGTGTTGGAGTCGACGTCGCCGATGACCACGATATAGCCGGGTTCGCGGAGCACTGAGGCGAATTCGGAGTTGATCGGGCGCTGACGAGGTGCCCGGGGGGCGATGGTGTCGGTGACGAAGTTGGCCGGTCGCGTGAGACGGTGCGTCACAGTGGCAGTGGTTCCGTTGTTGCCCCGCGTGACGACTGCATGGGACACCAGCGCTTCGGCCATCGCCAGGCCCCGGCCGCGGCCCTGCTCACCTGCGCGGTGATCCTTCCACGTTCCTCGATCGATCACGGCGACGTGCAGGTTGCCGTCGCCGGTCAACCAAGCATCCACGACGACACCATCGGGCACGTCGGTGCCGTAACCGTGCTCGACCGTGTTTTCGACGAATTCCGAGATCGCGTGTACGACGTCGGAGATGTCGTCGGAGTGTGCGCCGATCCCTCTTAGCCAGTCACGAAGCCGGGAGCGAACGGCGCGCGCGGCGTGCAGCGTAGCGTCCAGCGTCATGTGCAGCGGCGGTGGCGGGGTGCGCCGTTGTGCCGCAAGCAGTGTGACGTCGTCGCTGTAGCCGGTCTCTCGGAGCAGCAATTCGAGTGTCTCCGAACAAATCCGGTCGATGGACCGGGTCGGCGCATCGATCACGAAGCCGCCGGCGCCGCGCACGATATTGGCGGTCAAGTCGGCGAACTCCGCGGTGCTGGCCCCCAGCGGCCGGCCGGGACGCTCGATCAGACCATCGGAATACAGCAGGACCGCATCGCCTACGTCGAGAAGTTCGGTGCGCACCGGGAAACCGGTGTGGTTGCCGAGCGGGCCGGCGCCGGAGGGCTCTAGGTAGCGGGCGTTCGCATCGGCGGTCACCACTAGCGGCGGTGGGTGCCCGGCGGTGCAGTACTGGAATTCGCCCGTGGTGTGATCGAGCGACCCTACACACAGGGTGGCTGAGTTCGATCCGGGCACCTGCTCGCGGAAGCGGTTGACGGCTTCGAGCGCTTCGGTGATGGTGTGCCCCGCGATGATCTGCATGCGCAGCGCGGTGCGTAATTGCGCCATCACCGCCGCGGCCTCGACGCCATGGCCGACGACGTCGCCAACGATGAGAACCAGCCGATCTCCGAGAGCTATCGCATCAAACCAGTCCCCGCCGGCCGCGGTGTCCTCCGTGGCGACGAGGTAATCCGCGGTGATGTCGGCACCGGGGACCACCGGCACGGTCGCGGCCAGTAGCGCCTGCTGCATGACGATCGCTGAATCGCGGACGTTGCGGTATCGCTCGGACAACTCCTCCATGCGCGCTTCGGCGGCCAGCCGACCCTGCACTCGGGTTGTCACGTCATCGAAGATGATCTGCACACCCTCGATCGATCCGTCGGCCCGGCGCCGCGGGGTGACGAGAAAGTCGAAGTACTTTTCCTCGACTCCGGAACCGCTGAAGTCGGCTTGCAGCCGCCACTCGGCTCCGGTCTGCCGCTCACCGGTTCGATAAACCCGGTCGAGCATCTGGAATATCTGCTGGCTCTCCAGTACGGGGTAGACGTCGTGCGCGAGCATTCCCACCGGCTCGAACGCGGGATTCAACGCGCGGTAAGCCGCATTGACCGCAACGAATCGATGGTCGGGACCTTCCAGACCAATCAGCATGGCGGGGACATTTTCGAAGATGCGGCGTACGTCATCAGCCGCACCGACAGTTTTATCCCAGCCTTTTTCGGCCACCATATGGCCGTCCCTCCTGGAGCCTCCCTGCGGACCTTTCTACGGACCGAGTCAAAATTCCGAGCAAACACCGGCGCTTATTAGTCACGCGCAAGTAACCAGATTAGCAACGGTTGTTCGGGGCTTACTGCATCAATTTGCTAACGGCACCTGGGTGACCCCGTCGGGGTCCAGCGGACCATCGCGGGGCGCGACCGTCGACGGGGCGGGGAGATTGCCGGCTCGGACCACGCACGAAGTGGCAAAGCCGCAGCTCGTCAGGCAAACTCGACGCCTCCGCAGCGCTGCGCTGCGGAGGTCTGATTGAAGGATCGCCCCGCGGTCGACCAGGGCGACGCGGCGTGTTCGATCAGGCGGAAACCGGCTTCTTGGCCGGCGCGGACACCTTCATCAGCTCCATCAGGTTGCCGCCCATGATCTTGGCGACGTCTTCTTCGCCGAAATCGACGAGCTCGTCGACGAAGGAGATCGGGTCCTTCAGGCCCTCGGGGTGCGGCCAGTCGGATCCGAACAGCACCCGGTCGGTGCCCACCATGTTGACGATTTCGGTGAAGCGGTCCTCCCAGAACGGGGTGATGTACACGCAGCGTTTGAACGCCTCGACCGGGTCCTCGCTGAATGCTTGCGGCATCTTCTTGTAGACGCCCTTGAGGCCCTTGAAGAGGTCCGGCACCCAGTCGGCGCCGTTTTCGATGGACAGGATCCGCAGGTCGGGGTTACGAGACAGCGCACCGTGGCATGCCAGCGCACCCATCGCGTCCAGGATCGGCCGGTGGCCCATCGCGAAGCTCCGGAAGGCGGTTGGCTTGAACGGCAGGAACTCGTCGCCGGGCTCCCATACGTTTGCGAATTCGGAATATCCGCTGTCCGAGGCGTGCATCGAGACCGGGATCTCGGCCCGGACGCAGGCTTGCCAGAACGGGTCGAATTCCTCGAGGCCAAACGACCGGCTGCCGCGGAAGCCGGGCACCGGAGCGGGGCGGACCAGCACGGTGCGGGCACCACGCTCCAGGCACCATTCCAGTTCTTCAAGGGCCCGGTCGACGATCGGCAGCGTGATCACCGGGGTGGCAAAGATTCGCTCCTGGTAGTTGAACGTCCATTGCTCGTGCATCCACTCGTTGAGCGCGTGGACGACGTCATGCGTCATCTCCGGGTCGTCCTTCATGCGCTCCTCGACCAGGCTGGCCAGCGTCGGGAACATCAACGCGTAGTCGATGCCGAGCTCGTCCATGACTTCCAATCGCGCCCCCGGCTCACGGAAGGCGGGGATCGCCTTCATCGGCTCGCCCAGGATCTCGCGGTAGGTCCTGCCCTGCGCGCCGTTGCGGAAGTAGTCCTCCTGCGCGCCCGGCTTCGCGACCTTCTCGAAGGTCGGGTTTGGGATGTACTCGCTGATGTGGCCGCGGACCACGATCTTGGTGCGACCGCGGACCTGCACGTAGTCGATGACATTCTTGCGCTTGTCGGGGAGGAACTTGGTCAGCGCTTCCTGCGGTTCGTACATGTGGTTGTCGGCGTCGAACACCGGGAAGGAAAGTTCGCGAGACGGCATGGCAATCTCCTAGCGAAAAGATTGAATTGTGGGCTGTGGTAATGAAGTTACCACTTCTCGGTAGCCAGGTATACGGGATTTACCCGTCGGCTCGCAGGCCTGACGTCGGTGTCGGTCCGTTGATGATGGCGAAATTCACGGTCGCCGTAGCAGCGAGTTCGGCGCCGCCGTCGCCGTAAATGTCGATCTGCATGACCATTGCCCGTCGGCCGGTCCGCAGCATCCGGGGTACCGCGAGTGCGGAGCCTTGCCGGATCGGCCGCAGATAACGGACGAACAGGTCGGCGGTTGTCATGGTGGTGTCAGGCTGCAGATAGTCCAGCCCGAATTGTCCGCCCGCCACGTCGACCAGCGTGGCGATCAGCCCGCCCTGCAGCGCACCGGATGTGTTGACTACGTGCGGGCTGACCGGCATCGTCATTGCGAATTCGCCCTCGTGGGTGACCGGCCGCATGCCGATCTGGGCGAACAGCTCGGCCAACGTTGGAGTGGCCGTTTCGTCCTCGGTGTCGCGAATGCCCAGCGCCCGGCTGGCGAAGTCGTAAAGCTGGCCGGCGTCGATCGGCGTGCCGTTCAATTCGCTTCCCAGCCAATGCAATCGCTGCGCGCCCACCATGGTCTGCATGATGATCGCGGCCGTCGCCCCGACATCGAGTCCCGGGTTGAAGATGCCTTCGGTGATGCCTTGTCCCACGATGTCGCGGATCAGTTGATGCAAGGGGGACAGCACCCGGGCGTATTCGCGGGGACGGGTCTCGGCCAGATGCTGGTTGTAGAGGCTCAGCGCTCTGTTCAAGCTGTCCTGGGTGCTGGATTCGGGTTGTTGGCTGAGCCGGTCGATCACCAGCTTCAACGCCGAGGTGCTGTTAAGGCCATTGATCTCGGCGCGCCAGGTATGTGCCGACTGCTCGATGGTCCGGTCGAACAAGGCGAGCAACAGCTCGTCCTTGCTACTGAAATGTTGGTAGAAGGCGCGCAGCGAGGTCTTGGAGCGCGCGACGACCTCTTGGACGGTGAAGTCGGTGCGTCCCGTTTCGCCGAGTATCTCTACGGCCGTCCTGATGAAGCGGTCGCCGCGCGTCACTTCAGCTTCAGCTGTGGGGCCGGTCATCAGCGCATTGTCCCCTTCCGCCGCGCAATGGTTGCGCTACGAGAATGAGGTTACCGCTCGTGCTGAGATATCCGTGAAGCTGGCTCTTACTGTGGTGTCTCGGCCGGCCGCTTCCGCATCTTGTTGGCGATCAGGGCGACGCCGCCGGCGGCGACGATGACAGGCCATTCCACGATGGCGATCAGGCCGATCGCTGAAGCGGCGACCACAGTCCGGGGACGGACGTGACCGTCCCTCATTCCGGTCCGAATGTCATTCGCCGTGACGACAACGCCCTCAGCAAGCGCTGTTCCGACTTTGCTGACCGTTGAAACGGTCTCGGTCGCAACCGCATTCGCGGACTTCGTGGCTCGTTCGATGAGCGTCACAGGGGTTCTCTCCGTCTCGAGTTGTTGAGCGCGTGGCCAATAATTCGTCATCCGTTTGCTTTTCAGCTTCTCTATGTCGCCTTTGCGCTGCTCTTAATCCATACGGTGAAGCGGCACACATCTCGGCTGAGTCTGCTGCGCGAGTAAGCAATGTCAAGCCTAACTATCGCGAGAGGGCGGTAACGCACAAATATGGTCATCGAGCCGATCATTTCTGGGCTTCGGATGGTGGTCGCAGGCGGCGCAGCCGCGGCAGCTGAGTTGTTAGGTGGAGAACGTCCTCGCCGGCGGTGGTCCGGCAATGGACGAGGGTGGATCGAACTGCGGGTACCCGAAGGGTCGCGCTCGGCCGAGTACGCAGCCGTTCTTGAAAAGACGATCGCGAGCACCCCGGGTATCGCACGCACACAGGTGAATTGGCCGCTTTCTCGGCTGATTGTCGACATCGGCGAAAATGGCCCCGCCGTCGAGAAATTGGTACCGATGGTGGAGGCGATCGAACGGGCCTTTGCCGAGTCGACCGAACAAGCTGAGATATCCGGCGAGTCCGGGCCGGTGGAGGTCGGTTGGTCGGTGTTCGACTTACCCGGGGACGGCGCGGAGGTCGTCAACCGAGTGAGCCTGCTGGCGGCCAAGTTTGCGTCACTGGGAGTGGCGGCCGTGTTGCAGGTGACGCGAGCGCCCAGGTTGCCGCGGGCATTTGCCGCCGCCACCACCTTCGCCGAGGCCCAGCCCGATGTACGCAGGGTATTCGAGCGGACGCTCGGACGAGCACGCGCCGACGCCTTGCTCGCGCTGGGAACAGCCGTCACCCAGTCGCTCGGTCAAACCCCGTCGGTGATCGCCGCGGACATTTTGCTTCGAAGCCTGCGCTTGATCGAATCGCTGGCGGCCGTGGACGCTTGGCAGGAGCACGAGCCCCAGCTGGCGATCAGCGCGGCGTGCGAGCCGCAGCCGGAATCGGCCCGGCCGCGGCCGGTGCCAGACACGGCGGCCGAAAACTACGCCAGAGCGGCCACCGCGGCCGGCCTTGCCGCTGCCATCGCCCTGTGTGTCAGCGGCGGCGCGGGGCTGGCCAGTGAGGCGGTCATCGTTGCGGCGCCGCGGGCGCTCAACTACGCCCGCGAGTCGTTCGCCACCACCTTCAGCGCCGGCTTGAACCGGAACCATCGCACCCTGGTGCTGCGACCCGACGCGCTGCGGCGCCTGGACGGAGTCGATGTTCTGATCATCGATCCCGCGGTGCTGGTCGGCGAAAGCCTGCGCGTCGCGGAGGTCAACGGTGTCGACGGAGAACTGCACACGAAGGTATGGCAGTGCGCCCAAACGGATGTCGACGCCGGTCTGCTCGGTCCCGGGGTGCACGCCGGGGACTCGCTGTCACCCGGTCATCGGCTGCCCGATCTGCGGGACTTGGAAATCGTCGTGTCGCGCACTGCGGACCCCTTCGCCGAGCCGCTCATCGCCGCGGCGCGTGGCGCTGATCTGAAACTTGTCTCGGTGGATCAGGCCGATCCCGGGCACCTGCGCGGGACGTTCGACGAACTCTTGCCCGTGGGTGACGACGTCGACCTCGGAATCCACGACGCCGTACGCAAATTGCAAGCCGACGGCAAGGTCGTCGCCGTTGTCGGTCGCGATCTGCGCCACGCCTTCGCGGCCGCCGACATCGCGCTGGCGGTCTGGGCCGCCGGTCGGGCACCGGCGTGGGCCGCGGATGTGCTGATGCCCAATCTCAAGGTTGCCTGCCGGATCGTCGACGCCATCCCCGCGGCTAAGTCTGCGGCGCGGCGCGGTGTCGAGTTGGCCGCCGCCGGAACCGTTCTCGGGTCGCTCACGCTGCTCCCGGGAGTACGGGCGGCCGGAGTGCGACCGAGTATCGCGTCCGCTGCACTCGCGCTCGTCCCCGGCTACGTGATCGGGCGTGGGGTGACGATGCAGGCCGATCCGGATGCCGCGACGGACGTCGAATGGCATGCGCTGGACGCCGACCAGGCGCAGGAACAACTCCGCATACTTCGGCCGGGTCTCGCCCACCCCGCCGTTGTGGCGGCCCCGCGGCCGAAAACGCGATTGCAAACGCTGGCCGCCAACGCTGCCGACGGCAGCAAAGACGTCGTCGAGGCGATGTGGCACGAGATGCAGGATCCGCTCACACCGATCCTCGCGACCGGAGCGATGGCGAGTGCGCTCATCGGTTCTCCGCTGGACGGTGCGCTGGTCGGGATCGTGCTGTTGGGTAGTGCCGGGATTGCCGCGGCGCAACGACTCGGCTCGGATCGTCAGCTGAAGAAGATGCTCAGCGCCCAAACGCCGTTGGCCCGCATCACTACCGGGCCTGACCAGTTCGAGCTAGTGGAGACCGAGCAACTGACCGTCGGAGCGATCATCGAGGTCCGGGCGGGCGAGGTGGTTCCCGCTGACGCACGCTTATTGACCGCGATCGCCGTGGAGGTGGACGAATCGTCGTTGACGGGTGAGTCGTTGCCAGTTACCAAGAATCCGGCTCCGACGCCGGGCCGTCCCATGGCCGAACGGGCCTGCATGCTCTACGAGGGCTCGACGGTGCTCAGCGGAGTGTGTCGCGCGGTCGTTGTCGCGGTCGGCGGTGCGACCGCCGCGGGCCGGGCCATGGCGTTGGCCCCGCGCCGGCGCGATGAGGTGGGGCTGCACGCACAGCTGGCCGGGGTGACCGCGAAGGTCCTGCCTTGGACCCTCACCGGCGGCGCCGGCGTGGTCGCTACCGCCTTGCTTCGTGGATCGGGCATTCGGGAGGCCGTGACCAGCGGTGTGTACTGCGCGGTCGCCGCGGTGCCGGAGGGCCTGCCGCTGGTCGCGACGCTGGCCCAGCGCGAGGCCGCCAGGCGGCTGACCGAGCGCAACGTGCTCGTCCGGGCGCCACGGTCGGTCGAGACACTGGGCCGCGTCGAGGTCGTGTGTTTCGACAAGACCGGGACGCTGAGTGAGAACCGCCTTGTGTTGACGGCGATCTCGGCACAGCCTGACTTCGACGAGGACGTGATCCTGGGGCGCGCCGCGCTGGCGACTCCCCTGGCGATCCACGAGCACGCTCCGCTACAGGCGACCGACGCCGCGGTCGTCAACCGTGCCGGCTCCCAGCCAAAGCGCGACCGCGAGTTGCCGTTCCGCGCGGGGCGGGCCTACGCGGCGGGACTGGACGGTCGCACCCTCGCGGTCAAAGGCGGCCCGGAGGTCGTTCTTTCGGCATGCGTCGAGGGCCAGGATGACGCCGTCCGCGAGGCGCTGTTGACCCACGTCCACGAGATGGCGACCAGCGGCCTGCGGGTGATCGCGGTCGCCGATCGCAGATTGACGGACGCCGAACTGGCGATCGCAACCGAGAAGGGACTCGAACCGCTGTGTGTCGAGGGGCTGCGCCTGCTCGGATTCCTCGGCATCACCGACACCCCGCGGTCCGACGCCAGAGAACTCCTGCTCGGGCTGGCCAAACGCGACATCGGAGTGCGCGTCATCACCGGTGACCACCCGGCCACCGCCCGGGCCATCGCGCGCGAGATCGGCCTCGAGGTCACCGACGATCACATCATCACCGGAGCGCGCTGGGAGCGATTGTCGATCGCCGAGCGCGCGGAGGTCGTCAAGGAAAACGTCATCTATGCGCGGATGTCGCCCGAACAGAAGGTCCAGATCGTCCAGCAGATCAGCAATTCCGGGCTAATCACCGCGATGGTGGGCGACGGCGCGAACGATGCTGCGGCGATCCGGGCCGCTGCGGTGGGAGTGGGAGTGTCGTCCCACGGCAGCGATCCGGCCCGCGGCGCCGCCGATGTGGTGCTGACAGAGGGCCGCGTCGGAAGCCTGCTGGAGGCGATCGAGGAGGGACATCGGCTGTGGCAACAAGCTCAGGCCGCGGTCGCGATGTTGCTGGGCGGCAACGCCGGTGAAGTGGCCTTCAACGTCTACGGAACGATGGTGCGCGGTATCGCGCCGCTGTCCGCCCGGCAGATCCTATTGGTGAACATCCTGACCGACGTGTTCCCGACGACGGCGGTTGCGGTGAGCGCCGTGCGCAACATGCGACCACCGTCGCAGCGCGGGATCAACATGGACGATCTGTCCCACACCGTCGCCATCCGCGCAGCCGCGACGACCCTTGGCGCAAGCCTCTCGTGGAGCATGGCCACTTTTACCCGCGCAAACCAGCAGCGCGCGGCGACAGTGGGCTTGGTGGGATTGGTCACCACGCAGCTGGGGCAGACGCTGCTGGAATCCCGCGATCCGCTGGTGATCGCCACCTGCGCAGGCACTTTCGCTGCGTTGTTCGGCCTCATCACTACGCCGGGCGTCAGCCAGCTCGTCGGGTGCGTGCCGCTGGGTCCGTTGGGGTGGATCGAGGGTGTGGCTCCGGCCGCTGCGTTGACCGTTCTCACAGCGGCTAAGCCGGACCTGCTGCTGCGGATGGCATCAATCATCGGCGAACGTGTCACGAGACATGCGGGCGACGCCGACCGCTACTTGACCAATGCGGTGTCTTCGGCGAGAACGTGGGTCCAGGAATTCCCTGGTTTGGACAACAGCGCGGTCGACGAGGACCGGGAACGGGCACCGCAACGTGCCCTCGCGCCAATCGGCTAATCGACCATAAAGGAGAGGCAGAGATGACTGCGCTAGACGAAAACCAAGCAAAACTCTCTGAGCAGACGGACGACGAACTCGGTTCTGGGGCGGCGGATCTCGGCTCGGACGGGTTCGACTCCGAGACCGCTGGTGACGAAGTACCGCCCTCGTACGCTTGGGTAGCACACCGGCACTCCAGGCGAATCGCGCTGCTGCGAAAAATGCGGAAGCTGGAGAAGCGTGCGGTTGACTTGCCGATCGTCGGGAAGTTGCATGCACCCGACACCCACGATGTTGTCTACGTCGCGGGAATGACAGCGCTGCTTGCCTTTGGAGCTGTCGAGTTACCGATCGCGCTCATCGTGCTGGGCGGGCACGTATTGGTCAAACAGCACCAGAGCCGTTCCCTATCGGCAATCGGGGAAGTCATGGAAGACATCTTCGGTCATCACGTCGTATAGCTAGAACGGCGGTGGCTGGCGCTCGGCCGGATCCTTAAACGTGCCATTCCATACCGCAGCGCAACGGATTTCGACCCCGAGTCAACCGTGGCCAGCGGCCTCCGCTACGTAGACTCAGCGAAAGCAGCCGTCACCTGGTCCATTAGCGACTGCAGATCGTAGTAGTCACGGAAGCGCTTGATCTTGCCGTCACCATCTAGCTCGAATACTCCGACGACTTCGAGGCCGAACCACTTTCCTTGCACTTCGAAACTGTCGACCCTCTCAGCGAACACGGTCGTGCCATCCACGGCAAGAGTTTTCATGTCGACGACGAGGCTCGGAGTGACCTGCACCTGTGCTTCGAGTGCGGCTCTGATCGCGTCGATGCCGCTGTATGTGCCACGAGGCCCGTCTGTATAGACAGCGTCGGCACTGAAAAATCCGGCTAGCTCGTCAACATCCGATGTATGTGTTGCTGCAAAAAACTGCCGAACGACCGACTCTGGCGAATCGCTCATAAGGTGCGGACCTTTCTCGTACGTAGGGAAACCCGACGTCGAGGAGCTTACGTCTGCGGTGCTGGTGGCATTTCGCGACCTGTGTTCGGGTTCGCCGCCCAGCCGATCGCGGGTCATCGACGGCCACGACGCACCTTCATCGCGAGTTCGGCGTCAACCGCGGCCCGGTCTCAGCCGCCCCGGGCAGCGACCATCGCCGAGCGATTGACCTTGGTCGCGGCGGTACGCGGAATCTTGTCGACGAACTCGACGGTCTTGGGGGCCTTGTACGGGGCCAGCCGGCCTTTGGCGTACTCGATCACCAGCTCTTCGGTGAGTGTGCCTTCGCCGTCGGCGATCTGGATCACGGCATGTACCCGGCGCCCCCACCGCTCGTCGGCGAGCCCGATTACCACCACGTCGGCGATGTCCGGGTGGCCCGCGAGCGCGGATTCGACCTCGGCTGGAAAGACATTGGCGCCGCCGCTCACGATCATGTCGACACGGCGGTCAACGAGGTAGAGGAAACCGTCCTCGTCGAGGTGTCCGATGTCGCCGGCGGAGCGAAACCCGTCTTCGGTCGACGGCAGTGGCGATGCCCCGCCCAGATACCGGTATCCCGCGCTCATCGGCGCCCGCAGATAGATGTCGCCGTCCTCGCCGGTGGGCACCGGCTTTTTAGCGGCGTCCAGAATCCGGATCTCGGTGTCTCGGAAGCCGCGACCGACGCTGCCCGGATGAGCCAGCCACTCGTCGCCGCGCAGCGCGGTGAGCCCCAGATTCTCCGTCATGCCATATGCCGTCACGATCTGTTCGGGGCTCAGCAGCTCGAACCAGGTGTGCAGCAGCGAGGGCGGCATCACCGCGGCGCCCTGCAGAATGAAGACGACGCTAGACAAGTCGCGCCGTCGCACGTCGGTCCGTGCCGCGATGCGGGCCAGCATCGTGGGCGTGGCTGTGAAGTTGGTGATCCGATAGCGTTCGACCACGTCCAAAACCAATGCCGCATCGAACTTTTCGAGTATCACCAGGTGGTCGCCGGTCAACAGGAAGAGAAACGTCGCGAAGCCGTTGGTGTGATACATCGGGGCGGGCACCATGATGGTCTGTGGCTGTGCCACCGGTGTCCAGTTCGTCATGAACGGTTCGCCCTGCGTGGGAATCCATAGCGACGGCGCCAGGTTGAGGATCACTTTGGGTACGCCGGTCGAACCGCTGCTGCAGATTCCGTTTGCGGTGGGGGACACGGCGGTGGGCAGCGCCTCCTGGGACTCGCCCGTCGCGCGCGCCTCCAGCTCCCAGCGGGTCTGTTCGTCGACGACGACGGCGGGGTCGATCACCGCCCGCACCCGATCCCGCTCCCATTCGGGCAGATCCCAGTGCATGGGAATGGGTACCGCGCCGATCTTCCAGCAGCCCAGCGTAGCCAGCACTAAATGCTGCGAGTTTGGAATCGCCAGTGCGACTAGGGAACCCGTTTGAGCGCCGGCACCAGCCAAAGCCCGTCCCCACTGGTTGGCGCGGGCGTCGAGCTCACCGAAGGTCAATTCCTGCGCGGTGCCGTCGAGCGCGACGTTAGTCACGGCGGTGTCGTCGCGCCGCTCCGATGCGAGCTGGGAAAGTTTGGTGCCGAACGGGATGCCGTCCGCCAGCGGATTAGGCGCCTGCGACTCGAGGGGCTCGGTGCTCACGCCGATTGCTCCACCGGCCGCTCGCTGAACAGCGTCTCCAGGTAGCCGTCGCGGACATCGGAGATCAGGCGGAGCCCGAGCGCCTCGGCGCCCAGTGGCAACCGGATCAGCGGTTGGGTGTGCCGGTCGATCACACTGACGTCGGACTCATCGCAGAATCCGAGGGCGCCGAGCAACTGGTGAGAGGTGCGCAGCACCTGCCGTGCGGTGTCGGCGGCCTTGAACCTCAGCACCAGTGCATCGGCCGAATGCACCTGCACGGGCACCGATTCTGGCCGGCAAATGGTGTACTTCGCCAGTTCGTGCAGTCCGCGCACCGCCACAGCGGCGTCCGCGACGGCGAACCGGACGGTCTGGAAATCGGCCAGCGGCTTGCCGAACTGGACGCGCGCCTGCACGTGTTCGGTCACGATGTGCAGCGACTGCTGCATTGCTCCCAGAATCCGCCATGATCCCAGCACGAGATGAAGATTAACGTCGGCGGCCGCGACCGTCCCATCGGGTGCGCTTAATGAGGCCGGCACCAGGAAGGGACCCAGTAGGGCGTTCGTCCGCGACGCCAGGTCCAGGTGGTAGCGGGTGCCGTCCAGGTCGACGGCGATCCAGTCGCCGTCCAGGTCGCCGTGGTCGATGCGCGGTGCCTCGGGATTGACCAGCGCCAGTCGAGCACCGTCTATCGCCAGTAGCTCCTCGACGAGGGGATAGGGCAGCACAGTCGCGCCGGCGGCTTGGCAGAGCACCGCGGCGGCCAACAGGTCATCGGGCCCTGAGCGGACATCGAGCTCGAGCGCACCGATCTCGCCCAGGGCGGTACGGGCCGCCTGGCGGACGCTGTCGTCGGTCTCGGCCCGCAGTGCGGCCTGCGGGCCGCCCAGACGGGCAAACCGCTTGGTAGCGACCGCCGCGAAGTCGGTAATATCTTGTGGCAGTGTGGTTTTCACCGGCGTTCTCCCAGTGCGTCTCGTGCCACCAGCATGCGCTGCACCTCGATGGTGCCCGATGCCACGGTGGCCGCTTGTGCGTAGCGCCAATGGTCTTCGACCGCTCCGTGCAGTGCCGCCGAGGTTCCGCTGTCCAGCGCGGTCGGACCCAGCACGTCGAACAGCAGCTCGGCGACCTGCTGGTCGCAGGTGGTGGTGGCGATGCGGGCGGAGCTGGCCGCCGCACCGGCTGACGGATCGTCCTGCAGCGACACTGCGCGGTAGGCCAGCAGCCTGGCCACCCGTAGGTCGACAAGAGCGCGGACCCACCGGGCTCGAAGTGATTCGGGTAGTCGGTCCCAGTCATCGCCGAGCTGAGTCTGGATTCGATGCATCAGCGATTCGCAGCGGGCGTAGCGCGCGATACCGACCCGCTCGAAGGCCAGCGCTTCGCGCATCACCCGCCAACCGTCGCCGGGCTCGCCGAGCACGTCGCCGGGCAACGCCTGCACGTCGTCTAGGAACATCTCGTTGAGGTGATGCGGTCCCAGCATCGACCGGATCGGCCGCACCGTGAAACCGGCCCGGTCCATGGGGATCAGAAAAAGCGTGAGCCGCTTGTGTTTTGGCGCGTCGGGGTCGGTGCAGGTGGCGAGGACGCACCATGATGCCATCTGGGCGTAGGACGTCCACACCTTCTGGCCGGTGATGCGCCAACCGTCGCCATCGGGGACGGCGCGGGTACGCAGCGAGACGAGATCCGATCCGGCCTCCGGCTCGGAAAAGCCCTGGCACCAGATCACCTCGCCCGCCGCGATGGCCGCCAGGTGCTTGGCCTTCTGTTCGGCGGTCCCGTAGCGCATCAATGCCGGACCGACCCAGTTGATGCCCATGTACTGCGGGCCGCGCGGCTCGTGCTGCGCCCACATCTCCTCGCGTAGCACCGTCTGTTGCCAGACCGAACCACCGCCGCCGCCATGCTCTTTGGGCCAGGCCAGCGCCAGCAGGCCCTCGGCGGCCAGCAGCTTGCAGAACGTCTCGGTAGTGGCCAAGTCCTCCGGATTGTCGGTGCAGGCGCCGAGGAAGTCGGTGGGGACGTGTTTGGCGATCAGCTCCCGTATGCGGTGTCGCAGTTCGACGGCGTCGTCGCCGAGGTCGTAGTCCATCGTCATCCCTTCGGCAGCCCGAGCAGTCGCTCGGCGATGATGTTGCGCTGCACTTCCGATGTGCCGCCGTAGATGGTCGCGGCCAGCGCGTCCTGGCGTTCGAACAGCAAATCCGGGTCGCTGGCCGACTGCGGCCCTTCGGCGGCCGCCGCGAGCTCCCAAACTCGTTGCAAGGTAACCGATCCCAGAAGTTTCATAGTGTCGGCTTCTGGGCTGGGCCGGCCGGCCAGTTCGTTGCTCAGGCTGCGGTATCCGGTGGCCCGCAGCGCCTCTGCATCAGCGAGCAGCGACCCGAGCTCGGTGTACAGATCCTGGCTGTCTCCAGCGCCTTGCGCCTTGCGTACCGAGTCGAGTCCACGCTTGATTTCGACCCAGTTCATGATCCAGATCATCTGGCGCTCATGGTGCAGCGAGGCCAACGCGACGTTCCATCCGCCGTTGACCGGGCCCAACAGGTTGTCCGCCGGCACCTCGACATCGTCGAGGAAGACTTCGCAGAACGTCTCGTCGGAGATCGACGACATCCGGATGGGTTCGATCCGCACCCCGGGCGCGGTCAGGTCGAGGATCAGACACGAGATGCCGCGGTGTTTGGGCGCGTCGGGATCGGTACGCACATACAAGGTGCACCAACGCGATTCGTGAGCCTGAGTGGTCCAGATCTTGTGGCCGTTGACCCGGAAGACATCGCCGTCGCGCTCGGCCCGGGTGCGCAGGCCGGCGAAATCCGACCCGGCTTCCGGTTCGGACATGCCCAGTGCCCACCATTCGTCGCCGCGCAGCAGGGGCACCAGCAGGCGGTCGATCTGCGCGGGCGTGCCGAATTGGCGGATGCCCGGCGCGGCGACGCCGGGGCCCTGAATGTTGGGCAGCTTCGGTGCGGACCGCAGTGCCCCCTCGATCCGGATTTCCATCGCGTCGCGCAAGCCCAGCGATCGGCCGCCGTGCTCGCGGGGCCAGGTGGGTTGCAGCCAGCCGGCCTCGAAGGCCGCGCGTTGGTAGTCGCGGCGCAGCGGGAGATCCCAGCGGTACCGGCGGTATTGCTCGTAGTAGTCGTTCGGCAGGAATTCGGCCAGCCAGCCGGCGAACTCGCCGACGACCTCGGAACGGATTGCGGTGCTTGTCATGCCCCGACCCCCTCGAAGCCTCCAGCGAAGCGACGGCCGACCTCGTGGTAGAGCGCGCGACTGTCGCCCAGCGTCGCCGCGCCCTGCCAAGCGTGCCGGACATAGAGGTGCACGTCGTGTTCCCACGTTTGAGCGAGGGCGCCGTGCACCTGGACGGCGGTCCGCGCGCAGGCGGTCGCGGCGTCGGAGGCTGCCGCCTTGGCCAACGCGGCGGCGGTCCACATGTCGGCGGGCGCGGTGTCGCCGTCGCCCAGGCGGGCGGCAGCGGCGTAGGTGAGGCTGCGGGCGCGTTCCAGGCTGACGTAGTTGTCGGCCAGCGCGTGTTTGATCCCCTGGAATGCGCCGATTGGCGTGCCGAACTGGCGTCGTGTCTTTGCGTGCTCGACGGAGCGGTGCAGGGCAGCGCTGGCCACGCCGATGAGGTCAGCGGCCACCGCCACCAGGGGTGCCGTCAACGCCGATTCGATGTCGACGGGAGCGATTACCAATGGCTCGGCGTCGATTTCGACATCGGCCACCGGTTGCGCGGGATCGGTGGACTCGCCCGCCACGATGGTCACCCCGTCGCCGCAGCGGGCTACCGCGGCCACCAACCCGTCGTCGGATTCGGCGAGGGTGACGATCAACTCCGCGCGAGACAGGTTGGGAACCGCGACCGCGCGTCCGTGCAGGCGTCCCTGCCGCAGTTTCATCGTTGCGCCCGGCAGCCGGGAGCCGGGGGAGTGCGCGGCAAATGTGGCGACGACCCCGCTGGCGATATCGGCGAGCACGGGTGCGACGGACGGCCCGGCGGCACCCAACACCCCAGCGGCCAGACCGATGCTGGGAAGCAACGGAATCGGTGCGATTGCGGCGCCACACTCCTCGAGCACGAGGGTCAGCTCGACGGGCCCGAATTCGCCGTCGGCGTCAGGAGTGGCAAGTTCTGTCCAGCCCAGGTCGACGACCGTCTTCCATAGCGTGCGCCAACGCTCCGGATCGGTGATCGCCTGGCGGGCCGCGTCGGGTGGACTTTCGGTGCGCAGAATGTCGCGTACGGTGTCCCGCAGCGACAGCTGCTCCGAAGTTAATCCGACATCCATAAGAGCCCTAACATAGCAAAGATAGTAAACTAGCGACTCGGGCGCAATCGTGCCTGAGAGCAACGTCACTTCACGCATAGGCGGGCGCATGGTCGAGTGGTATCTGTTCCTGCCACAGGTCCGGTTAGCGGCGGCCGACATCACCGAGCGGGCGCGCCATGCCGAAGCCAGCGGTTTCGACGGAATTGCCTTCATCGATCACCTCGAAGCGCCCGGGCTGCCCGGCGAAAGCATTTGGGAGGCAATGGCCATTGCCACCTGGGTAGCGGCCAAGACGGAGCGGCTGCGCATCGGCCATCTGGTGCTCTGCGACGCATTTCGGCATCCCGCCGTGCTCGCCAAGCAAGCCGTCACCCTGGCGGACGCATCCGAGGGCAGATTCGACCTCGGCCTGGGTTCGGGGTCCTGGCCCGCGGAATTCACCAGATTCGATGTCGGTCAGCAGGATCCGGTGGCACGTGTTCAGCAGCTCGGTCGGCACCTGTCGTTGATCAGGCAGTACTGGGGTGACGGCGCCGACGCGGACGGGGCGGTTCAGCTGCCGAAGCGGGCCCACCCGATACCGCTGGTTCTGGGTGGCAGTGGACCGCGGATGATGGAACTGGTTCGTAACCATGCGGATTGGTGGAATCTGCAGGCGAACCACATCGATCGATTGCCCAAGCTGGCCCCGGCGGCCGGAAGTGCCCGGGTGTCGGTGCAACAAATGATCGGCTTCGCGCGGTCGGGCAGCGACCCGAACACCGTGCGCCAGGTGAGCACCCGGCGTTTCGGCAACCTGGGGCCCGGATTGGTCTGCGGCGACGCCGACGAGCTGATTCGGTACTTCGCAGATCTGGCCGCCCAGGGGGTCGAGCGCTTCTATGTTTGGTTCGCCGATTTCGCCGCCCCGGATTCGTTGCACGAGTTCGGCGAATCGGTGATCAAAGCGTTTCCTGGCGGCGCCGACGGGCCTCGGTAGGAACCACCGGAGGTCGGGCATACGGACCACGCTGCACGGCGGACAGTCGGATCTCCGGCAGATCGACTGACGGGTCGACGGTGTCCAGCCAGGCGACGGCCTCGGCGACGTCGGATATCTGAATCGCGTACATCTCGAAGGGAACGTCCTGCAGCATCTCGGTTTCCACCGGGCCCGGCGTCACGATGTGCACGGCGATGCCGTCGCGGTCGACCTCGAGCGCCAAGGCGCGGGCGAATGCGTTCATCCCGGCCTTCGAGGCGGAGTAGGCGGTCCGAGCCATCATCGGCTCGTGCGCGGCCGACGACGAGATGAACACGAATCGCGAGCCCGCCCGCATCCGCGGCAGCAAGGCGGCCGTCACCACGAAACACGAATCCAGGTTGGCCGAGATGATGGACTGCCATTGTTCGAATGTCTGCTTGCGCGCATATGTTCCGCCCAGGGTGCCCGCTGCGTGAACCACGAGGTCGACCGTTTCCAATGTGCTTACCGCAGTGGAAAACTCGTCCGGATTCGACGCATCGGCGACGATGTGGCGGGCGCCGATCTCCTCGGCGGCAGCGCGCAGCGGTGCTTCGCGTCGCGCGGCCAGCACCACGTCATACCCCAGTTCGCACAGCTTGCGGGCGCAGCCCTTTCCGATCCCGCCGCTGCCACCGGTGACCAATGCGGTTCGCCTGGACGTGAGAGGCTCCTAGCGCCGGATGTCGCGCGGGCGTGACAATGCCTGCGGGGAAAGCGCATAGATGCGTTGGCCGGGCTGACCGGACAACACGTAGGTCTGGGTATCGGCGAGGTGACGGCCCGCGATGCGCCTGGCCCGGTCGACGTCACCCTCGGCGATCATCTCAGTCAGCTTGATATGGGTGTTGAGCACCGCGCGGCGCTGGGTCAGCGACGGGTAGGTGCCACGCGCCGCGCTCTCGTCGGCCCACTGGCGTTCGTGGCTGCTCCACAACGTCTCGAGGCTGCCGACAACCGCGATGATGGTGTGATTGCCGCAGCCCTGGACGATGAGATCGTGGAACTCGCGGCCGATTTCGGTGAAGAGCCGACCATCGTCGAGGTTTTCGGCCATGGAATCGTTGATCTGCTTGAGTTCTGGCACCAGGGTGTCCGCGCGGTCGGGCCGCTGGGCGGCCAGTGCGGCGCACGCGGGCTCGAGTTCCTGCAGCGCCATGCCCAGATCGCAGACCTCGACCGCCTCGCTCTGCAAGAGCAGGCCCAGCATGTAGGCCGCACTGGTCTTCGCGGGTGCATGGACCACTGCGCCGCCGCGGTTACCGCGGCGGACCGAGACCAGGCCTTCGGTTTCCAGGATCCGCAATGCTTCCCGGAGCGAGACCAGGCTCACATTGAATTGCTCGACGAGCACTTCCTGGCGAGGCAGGAGATCCCCGTCGGCGAGGTCGCCGTCGATGATTTGGCGGCGCAACTCGTCGGCTACGATTTCAGCGATCCGCGGGGCCGAAAGCCGGCGCCGCGCATCGGGACCAATTCCCAGGGCGGTCATCCAATCCTCGCAGGTAACAGCAGGAGAGAGTCCGCAACGGCAAAGCGGCTCACGCACTCGTCTGGCTTAGCTATCTTAGCAGTAATGGTATAAATAGCGTCTCTGATCGCGCGTCGGTCGGAAGGGCGGGTGCAAGTGAGCGAGGGATCCAGCAGTCGACCGACGCCGCTTCATGATTTGCGTGTCGTCGAGATCAGTGACCGGATAGCCGGCAGCTACTGCGGGAAGCTCCTGACCGACGCGGGCGCGCAGGTCCGTAAAATCGAACCGCCGCAAGGGGATTGGCTGCGGCGGTATTCCGCGACAGGTTCGCCGGTTACGGATGGCCCGTTTTACAGCTACCTCAACGCGGGCAAGCAGAGCCTGACCATCGCTGGGGATTCGGAGCGACTCGGCGCCGAACTGGCCGCTGCCGACGTGGTAGTTGTCACAGCCGGCCGGGCGCAGGCCGCGGCACTTGGCGTTGATCCGCAGCGGCTGCTGGCCGACTCGCCGCGGACGGTGATCGTCACCATCTCCGACTTCGGCTGGACCGGACCCTATGCCGACCGTGCGGCCAGCGAGTTCACCTTGCAAGCGTGGGCGGGCTCGCCCGGGTTCCGCGGCGATCCGGCCGGGCCGCCGATTTCGATCGGCGGCGACCTGGGGGAGTACATGGGCGGTGTGTGCGCCGCGTTCGGGGTGCTGGCCGTGCGTCGCCGCGTCGAGCAAGGCGGGCCCGGTGAGCACCTCGACTTGTCCATGCTGGAGGCAATCACGCTGATGCAAAGCAGCGAGTGGCTGCATTCGCAGCTGCTGCGGGTGCCGCCGGTCAGCCGCACCACCGAAGTGCCGTCGATCGAGCCGGCCAAGGACGGCTACGTCGGGATCACCATGGTCACCGGTCAGCAATGGCTGGACTTCCTGGCGATGGTCGACTGCCCGCAGCTCGAAGAGATTGAGCAGCTGGGTTTTCAGATCGGCCGCTGGGGATACCGCGACCTGATCCGCGAACAGATCGGACCGTGGCTGGCCGAACGGACCGTCGAAGAGATCGTCGAACTCGGTCAATTATTCCGGCTACCGATCGCGGCGTTGGGCAACGGCTCGACGATCCGTGATTCGGAGTATGTGCGCCAGCGCAAGGCGTTCGTCGGCAACCCTGCCGGATTTCACCAGCCCCGCCCGCCGTGGCTGATGTCGGCGTGCGCGCCCGCCCCGGTGCGCCCAACCGCTGCTCCCGGCCAGCACAACGACGAATCACCCTGGCAGAAAAGCCAACCCGAATACGAGGCGGCCGGACGCAGGCGTCCGCTCGACGGCGTTCGGATTGTCGATTTGACGGCTTTCTGGGCCGGCCCGGCCGCAACACACCTATTGGCCGCGTTCGGTGCCGAGGTCATCAAGGTGGAGTCGATCCAGCGCCCGGACGGTATCCGTTACTCGGGCGCCATGCGCAAAGATGTGGACGACTGGTGGGAGTACGGCTGGGTGTTCCAGGCGATGAACACCAATAAGCGTTCGGTCACACTGGATTTGGGCTCGGACCAGGGCCGTCGCCTATTCACCGAACTGGCGGCCGGTGCCGACGTGGTCATCGAGAACTTCTCGCCGCGCGTGATGGACCATTTTGGGCTCACCGCCGACGTGCTGCTAAAGGTCAACCCCAAGCTCGTCGTCGCCCGGATGCCGGCGTTCGGGCTGGACGGTCCATGGCGGGAGCGGGTCGGGTTCGCGCCCACCATGGAGCAGATCGCCGGCCTGGCGTGGGTGACCGGGTTGCCTGACGCTCCGCCGGTGACGCCGCGCGGAGCCTGCGATCCGCTGGCCGGCGTGCACGCCGCCTTTGCCGTGCTGGCCGCGCTGAACTTCGCCGAACGGACCGGATCGGGCCAGCTGGTGGAGTTGCCAATGCTCGAAACGGTGTTGAATGCCACCGCGATCCAGGCGATCGAATCCGAAGTCTTTGGGATCACGCTGAGCCGCCGAGGCAATCGCGGCCACGGTGAGTTGATCCAGAACACGTATCGCTGTGCCGGAGAAGACGATTGGATCGCGGTCACCGTCGGTGCCGATGATCAGTGGGCCGCGCTGGTTGAGCTGATGGGCCGACCCGCCTGGTGTACCGAGGACCTGGCCACTGTCGCCGGCCGGCGCGAGCACGCCGACGACATCGACCGCCGGCTGCAGGATTGGTTCGCTGACCGGCCGCTGGTATCGACGGTGGAGCTGCTCGCCGCCGCGGGCATTCCCGCCGCGCCCGTGGTGTCTCCGTCGCTGGTGACCGAGAACCCCCAACTGCGCGATCGGGGATTCTTCGAGACGCTGAATCACCCGAGCATAGGCACGGCCGAGTATCCCTGCCCGCCGTTTACCTTGCTGGCCGGGCAGGACCGCTGGCTACTGCGCCCGCCGCCGACCCTGGGCGAGCACAATGGTGAGGTGCTGCGGGATCGCTGCGGGCTGACCGATGAAGAACTAACCGATCTTGCAACCATCGGAGTAATCGGGACTCGTCCCAAGGGTCTATGAGGAGGCATCTGATGCGCGTGACCGTCGACGAGAACTCGTGTGAGGCCAACGGCTTCTGTGAATCGCTCGCCCCGGACGTCTTCGAGTTGGGCGACGAGGACGTGGTGCAGATAGCGGACGGCCCGGTCGCGGCAGACCGGGAGATCGACGTGCGTGCCGCGGTGGAGCAATGCCCGAAGGCCGCGCTGCGACTGCTGGACTGACATGTCGTCGCGAGATATGGCGAAATACGCCGCGATGCGGCCCTACTTCGACGTCGTCAGCGAGGGTCTGGCGGGTTTGGTCGACGGGACCGATTTCTTCGATATGCACGCCGAGGATGTGGTGGTCGAGTTCATCATCACCGTCCCGGATTACCCCCGCAGAATCGTCGGGAGAGAGGCGTTGGCCGAGCTGTACTCCGGATACGGGGATTCGATCGTTCAGAGCGGCAGCAGCGAGGTGTACCGCTACTACGACCCGGAGAAGTCGGTGGTGATCCTCGAATACACCATGCACGGCACCGTGGTGAGCACCGGTGCGCCGTACGTCAACCGATTCGTCTCGGTGGTCACGGTGCAGGATCGCAAGATTGTGCATTGGCGCGACTACCTGGATCCGTTGGCGGTGATCGCCGCGTTCGGGAACGGGCCGGCACCCTACTGACCGGTCACCGCTCGGTAAGCGATATCGCCATCTCGTCATAGATCGACATGTTGGTGAGCAGGTTCGGGTGGGTCACCGTGGCAGGGCCGATCGTGATGTCATCGCATCGCAGCAGCAATTCGTCGAAGGCCGCTCGCAGTTCGGCGCGGGCCAGCATGGCGCCCAGGCAGTGGTGCGGCCCACCGCCGCCAAAAGCGACGTGCGGGTTGGGTTGACGGCCGATGTCGAAGGTGAACGGCGAGTCGAAGACTTCCTCGTCCCGGTTGGCCGAACGCAGCATCGACACGACACGGTCGCCTTGCGGGATGTGCTGGCCGTCCATTTCGACGTCCACCTTGGCGGTGCGCGTCCAATACGCCACGGGTGATGCCCAGCGCAGTACCTCCTCGACGGCACTGGACCGCAGCGCTTCATCCTCGCGATAGCGTTCGATCTGCTCAGGGTTGGCGACGAACGCCTGCAGCCCGATGGCCAGTGCGTTCTTGGTGGTGTCGCTGCCGGCGAACGCCAACACGAAGAAAAAGAACTCGAGTTCGTTTTCGGGCAGGCTGAACTGCTCGCCGTCGTCACCGCTGATCACCGCGCTCGCCAGCGTGCTCCAGATGTCGTCGGTGGGATTGCGCCGCTTTTCGGCGGTGAGCTCCTTCGCGTACCCGAAGACGGCGCCAAAGAGCTCGAGTTCGACCCGTCCGCTCGGGCGCGCCTCGGGCGCAAGCGCCTTCAGGATGCGGTCGAAGATGTCGAAGATTCGCGGCCGGTCCTGCTCGGGAATGCCGATGATGTCGCCGATCACCGTCATCGGCAACGCGTCGGCGACGTCGTCAATCCAATCTCCGCCGCCCTCGGCGATCAGGGTGTCGATCATCCGCGCCGCACGCGCCCGGATGCCGTCCTCCAGCTTGGCGATCGCTCGCGGATTGAACGCGTTGGAAATCAGCTTGCGGCGCTTGTTCAGGCCCGGCGGGTCCAACGTGATGATCGTCGGGAACGACGAGAACATGGCGACCGGCTGGATAAGTGGCCCGTCGACCGCGGTGAAGGAGTCGGCGTCGCGGTGCAGGCGCACCGCGTGCCGGTGTTTGGTCGTCACCCAGAACTCGCGATGCACGGTCTTGGCGACACCAGGGGTGAGCTCGTGGCGGAAAAGCGGCCTGGTGCGCCGCAGCACCGTGAACAACTCATCGGGAAAACCGTTGCGCCACAACGAGAAATCGGAAAGATCCACCTTAACAGTCGTCATTGTCAACCACGCTCCACTAGACGCTTGGACGTCGAGGCGACACCCGACGGGCGCCCGCGTTGACGTTCTATGCTTAAAATAGTAAAAATAGAGCTGGTCGTCGATCCACGGCGAGTCAAAGGCGGCCCAGTTGCGTTTGGCCGCGCAGGATACGGAGCAATCGTGACGCATACGATTTCAGAGCAAGACCCGTCGGAGCGTGAATTCGGTCCGTCGGGCATTGCGCTGTCCACCTATCGATTCCCAACTGGCTGGTTCATCGTCGCCTTCGGATCCGATCTGGCCGCCGGTCAAGTCAAGAGGGTGCACTACTTCGGTGAGGAGCTGGTGCTGTTTCGCACCGCCTCCGGCAAGGTGCACGTGCTCGACGCATACTGCCAGCACCTGGGCGCCAATATGGGCGTTGGCGGCACCGTCGAGGGCGAACACATCGTCTGCCCCTGGCACGGCTGGCAGTGGCGGGGCGACGGCAGCAATGCGCTGATTCCCTACAGCAAGATTGGCTGCAAGAACAACGTCCGGGTTCGCACTTACCAGACCATGGAGTGGTACGGCTTCGTCCTCGTCTGGCACGAGCGGCACGGCCGCGCGCCGTACTGGCAGCCGCCGGTGCTGCCCGAGCTGGAGACCGACGAGTACTACCCGCTGCACCCGCACTCCCAGATGCTCAACCGGGTCAAGGTGCACCCGCAGATGATCATCGAGAACGCGGCGGACCCGTATCACGTGCAGTACGTGCATAAGGCGGCAAGCCCCGCCAACACCACCTCGTTCGAGGTCGCGGGCTACCACCTGCATGCCACGGTCAGTGCCCATTTCGGCGGTGGCAGGGCCAAGACTTGGTTGACCCCCAACGGTCCGGTCGACGCCAAGATCATTTACGACAACTACTCGTTGGGGCTCGGCCTCGTCCGGTTCCCCAGTGACCTCGTCGCCACCATCGAAGTGACCGGCCAGACCCCGGTCGACGAGGACTACACCGACTACTTCTATACCCAGGCGTCCATCCGTGAGCCCGGTGACAGCGGCGATGTACCCACCGGCCGTGCGGCCAAATTCCTGGAGCTGCAGCAGCAGGTCATCAAGCAGGACTTCTTCACCTGGGAGAACATGAAATACCTGGAGAAGCCCAACCTGGCGCCCGAAGAGGCGCACGATTATGCGGCCCTTCGCCGGTGGGCGCACCGCTTCTATCCGGACGAGCAACCCTCGAGCAACGACTTCGGCTATACCGCCGACGGCGAGCCCGACCCGGGCGCTTCCCGACCCTGACTGGGAGCCTGATGCGTCTGGACCGGGGCCGGCCTTGGGGCCCCGCCGATTTCGGCGTCGACCGATTTACCGTGCCGGCGGTGCTCGATCGCCGGGCCGAGCAATATCCCGACCGGGTGATGATGTCGATAGCCGGTACCGACGTGACCTTCGCCCAGATGCGAGAGCGGTCGATTGCGGCGGCGACCGTGCTGGCCGAACTGGGTGTCGGCCGGGGCGACGGCGTGGCCCTGTTCACCGCGACCTGCCCGGAATGGGTCTATTTCTGGCTGGGTGCCGCCCGCATCGGAGCGGTGAGCGCGGCGGTCAACGCGGCGAACAAGGGTGACTTCCTGCTGCACACGCTGCGGCTGTCCCGGCCTAAAGTGATCCTCACCGATCCCGAGCGCAGGCCCCGCATCGACGAGATCGTCCACCGGCTAGACGCGGTGACTAGCGTTGTGGTGCAAGATGATTCGCTGCGCAGCGCGCTCGAGAACGCCTCTGGCGGCGCCGCGCCCGACGGCTGCGCGGGGCCCGACGAAGTGGGCACGCTGTTCTACACGTCTGGCACCACGGGACCATCGAAAGCGGTTGCCACCTCGTGGCATTACCTGTTCTCGGTCGCCGCGACGGTGGCCTCGGCATGGGAATTCCGCGCGGGCGAAGTGTTGTGGACGGCGATGCCGCTGTTCCACCTGAGCGCGGCGCCCAGCGTGCTCGCCCCGATGTTGGTCGGCGGCACGACCGTGGTGGCGCAGGCCTTCCACCCGGGCGAGGTCTGGGATGACGTGCGCGCCCGCGGCGCTATCGGCTTCGCCGGTGCAGGCGCGATGGTCTCGATGCTGCAGAATCTGCCAGCCGACCCGCGGGACGCGCAGCTGCCATTGCGGTTCATCTCCGCCGCGCCCATCGACGCCAACTCCTACCCCGAGATCGAAAAGCGTTACGGCTGCCGAATTGTCACGATGTACGGCATGACCGAAGCCTTTCCGATCGCCGTCAAAGGCGTGGGCGACGCTGGCGTTCCCGGAACATCGGGTCGGCCGAACCCCAACTTCGACGTGCGCATCGTCGACGCGGACGGTAATCCGCTACCCGCCGACACCGTCGGAGAGATCACCTGCCGGCCCCGATATCCGCACGTGATGAGCGAAGGCTATGTCGGTCAAGGTTCGCAGCTGGACCCGCATCCGGAGTGGTTCCGCACCGGCGATCTCGGCCGACTCGACTCGGATCAGAACCTGACATATGTAGACCGGAGCAAGGATTCGCTGCGCCGGCGCGGCGAAAATGTCTCCTCGGTCGAAGTGGAGACGGTGGTGATGCGCCATCCCGCGGTGGCCGAAGCCGCCGCGGTCGCAGTGCCGAGCGACCTGGGGGAGGACGACATCTTGTTGATCGTCACGTTGCGACCGGGGGCGGTGCTGGACTGTGCCGAGCTGCTCGACTTCTGCGCCACCCGGATGCCGTACTTCTGCGTGCCGCGGTTCGTCGAAACGGTAAATGAACTTCCGAAGAACGTCATTGGGCGCGTACGTAAAGATTTGTTGCGCGCTCGTGGGTTAAATCCAGGCGCTTGGGATCGGGAAAGTTACGGTTATATCGTGAGTCGATGAGGTAAGTTAAGTTGGTGTTACGTGCGTTTTTCCCCGCCATTTCGTAGAGAGGCCGGCGAACTAAAATGACCCTGACCTATCAGCAAGAGCAGTTCCTCCAGGCCGCGACGGGCCGAGGCGAAATCCTGAACCTGAACGCCCGGCATAACCGGGCCTACTCCGCCGGTGACCGCGACCGCTGGATCGCCACATTCCGCCATGCCGGTGCCAGCTATGTCCGCGGCGGTGAGCTGTTTCCCGACCTGCCCACCGCCTTCGACGGCGGCGACGGGGCGCGCTTGGTGACCGTCGATCACGAGATCGTCGTCGACGGTGTCAATGCCACCCAGCGGTGCGTCGCTGTGCTTTTCGCCGCCGCGTATGGCGACACCACCTTGCGGGCCACCGGGACCTACCGCGACGAGCTGATCTATGAGCGTGGCGGCTGGTACTTCACGTCTCGCAATCTCTCCTGGGATGTGGTGCCGAGCCGGCACCCGCTCGTGATGTAAGCGGCACCGATACGTGGATTCCGACCTCAGCTACCAACTGGCCTTCGGCAGCTACGAGGATGCGCTCCGGATGGTTGGCGCCGCGAGCGAACCGCGAACTGCGGCAACACCAGTCAGCGGCGCGCGCATCCAATTGTTCGCCTCGCTCGTGTGCGACGGCAATCGCTCGTATTGGGATGCCGAATTCGCCCGGCAAACTTGGGGGGGCTTGCTGGCCCCGCCGGCCCTGTTGATGGGATGGCTGATACCCCCGCCGTGGCAACCGGGGGGCAGGCCGCCTGCGGCGTCGATGGTGTTGCGGGTGCCGTTGCCGGGCACCACATTCATCAACGCGGCCAACGATGTCGAGTTCCTCCATCCGATCGTGGAGGGCGATCTGCTTACCGCGGTCGAGGAGCTGGTGTCGGTGTCACCGGAAAAGCAGACCCGACTGGGTGTCGGCCATTTCATCGAGACGCTGGAAACCTATCGGCGTCAGGACCAGACGGTCGTCGCCACGTGCCGCAATACCTTGTTCCGGTTCACCCCCGGAGCGCCGGCGTGAGCGGCGCGGACCTGGATTGGAACCAGATCACCGTTCCGGTCGAACTGCCCGAGGTGGTCGACCACATCAGTTATCAACGGGTAGTGGAGAACGCCGGAGCAACCTGGGACTATTTCCCCGGCCACTTCGATCCCAGCTATGCCCAAAATCAAGGCAATCCAACGATTTACGTGAACACCATGCATATGGCCGGTTTCGCCGATCGCGTCGCCACCGACTGGGCGGGCCCGAGCAGTCGGGTGGTGCGCCGCTCCCTGCGGCTGGCCGGCTCAATCTATGCCGGTGACACCATGATCGGCCGCGGCCGCGCGGTGGCCAAACGCCGGGACACGTCGGTGCATCCGCCGCGTTGCCTCGTCGACATTCAGATCCAGGTGACCAACCAGCATGGCGTGCTGTGCTGCCCGGTCGAACTCACCCTGCAGATGCCGGAAAACGCGTAATCGCCAACGCTTCTCAGGAGGTGAGCGGTGGCATCTTCCCGCCGGCGATCACCGTCTGCAGCTCGACGTACTCGTCGAGGCCTTCCGGCCCGAACTCGCGCCCGATGCCAGATTGCTTGAAACCGCCGAACGGGCTGCCGATGTCGAGCGTGTACAGGTTGATGCCGTAGGTGCCGGCGCGCACGCTGGCGGCGACCTCGAGGCCGTGCGCGATGTCCGCGGTCCACACCGAACCGGCCAGACCATAGTTGCTTTCATTGGCGATCCGGACCGCGTCGGATTCGTCGCGGTAACGCAGCACGGTCAACACCGGGCCGAAAATCTCCTCGCTGGCGATGCGCATGTCGTTGGTGGCGTCGACGAACAGCGTTGGCCGCACATACCAGCCGCGCTCGGCGGGACTGTCTTGCGCGGTATTGAGGCCACCGAGCACGATGCGCGCGCCCTCGCTCTGTCCAGACTTGATGTATTCCTGAACTTGGCGCTGATGCCGTTGGGCGAAAAGAGGTCCGATGTCGGTCGCCTCGTCGGCCGGATCCCCGACGTTGAGATCCGACATCATTGCGGCCAGCGCGTCGACGAACTCGTCATGCCGTCGCTCGCTGACCAGGAGGCGGGTCTGCGCGACGCAGGCCTGCCCGTTGTTCATCAGGCTGGCCGACTTCAGTCCGGCCACCGTCTTGGCGATGTCAGCGTCATCGAGGACGATCGCCGCCGACTTGCCGCCCAGTTCCAGGCTCACCCGTTTGAGTTGCTCTCCGCAGAGCGCGGCGATCCGGCGTCCGACGGCACTGGAACCCGTGAAGGAGATCTTGTCCACGTCGGGATGCCGTACCAGCGCCTCGCCGACATCGGTGCCGCCGGGCAGCACGGACACCACGCCATCGGGCAAGCCGATCTGCTCGATCATTTCGGCCAACCACAAAGCGTCCAAAGGTGTTTCGGGCGCGGGTTTGATAATGACCGTGCAGCCGGCGATCAGGGCCGGGATCAGCTTGGGCATGATCAGGAATTGGGGCACGTTCCACGGCACAATCGCCCCGACCACCCCGACCGGAGCCCTGCGTAGGTGCACTTCGCCGAGCACACCATGGCGGCGTTCCACCCAGGGGAAGTCGCGGGCGGCGGCCAGCGTGAGGTGGATCAACGCCGCGGCGGCCGCCCCTTGGCCCATCCGGCTGAAGCTGCGCGGGGACCCCATCTCGTCGGTGATCAGGTCGGCCATCTCGTCGACGTGGCCGGCATAGATCGCGGCGAGCTCTTCAACCTTGGCCATCCGCTCGGCATGGGTCATCCGTGGCCACGGGCCATGGTCGAAAGCCTGGCGCGCCGCGGCGACGGCGGCATCGACATCCTCGGGACCGGCGACTTGGACGTGGCCGATCGGTTCCTCGGTATGCGGGGAGATCACCGCGAGCTGCTGCGGGGCGGCGGGTTTACGCCACTGGCCGCCGATGAACAGCTCGTTGTAGGAACGATGGTCGGAATGTTCTGTCATCGAGGCTTCCTCAGAAGATGGGACCGCGACCGTAATTTCGCTATTGACGCTAACATAGCCAAAAAAGCGGTTTGCGCCCTAGCGGTGCCTTCTGTCGAAACCAGTGCCGGCGAGACGAGGCTTGATATGACAAACGATTGGCGCGAGTACCCGTTTCAGTTGGTGCCCGGCGATTCCCAGCTGGATTTCCCCGCCGCCGAAGGCGAACACGCCGACCAGGAGTCCGACACCTGGTTCATCGCCGGTCAACTGCAGGCCGCCGAGAGCGATCGATCGTTTGCCTTCTTGACCATCTTCAACAAGAACCAACCCGGCGGGACGGTGGTGGCCGACTTCTACACGATGGCGCTGTTCGACCTCGACACCGGTGACTACGGCACCTACACCGACTACGACATGCCGCCGGCGAACATGAAACCGGGAGCGCAGCGCAAAATGGCCATGACTGAAGGCCATCTCGACATCGGCTACCAGAGCAGTGCCGGCACCGCGTCCTGGACCACCTGCCGCGACGCCGATGATCAGTTACTCCCGTACACCTATCGCGTCAGCCTGGTGGGCCAGGATCACCAGGGGCGGTCCATGCGACTGGACCTGGTTGTCACTCCGACGCGGGCACCGACACCGGTAGGGGCGTCGACCTATAACGGCAAGATCGTCTGCTTCGGCCAAAGCGACACCTACTCCTACTTCCAGACCGGCATGGCGATGAGAGGAACCTTGCGGTGGGGTGAGGTGGTCGAGCAGGTCAGCGGTGACGCCGGGCATGTGGACCGGCAGTGGTTCCCGAAATACGCCGGTGGCGGGGGAACCGAGGGAGACCCGCGAGCCAGGTCGCATGAATGGCGCACGATCAATTTCGACAACGGCATCGACCTGAGCATTTGGCGGCAGTTCGACCGCACGAATGGCAATGCCGTGCAACCGTTTACCGGCGTGACGACGAGCTATCCCGATCCGGCCATCGCGCCGGAATGTGCCGAGGACATCGAGGTCACCGTCAGCAGCTACGTCCGATGGCCGACCACCGTGCGACCGCTGGTGCGCCCACTTGCCCAGGCCCGATATCTGGCCGACCGCCACCGGATCACCTGCGCCACACTGGGAATGGACCTGGTCGGCGAGCCGTTGGTGCCGGCCCCGGCGCACGGTCTGCCAATCGAATACATGGAAGGACCCTATCGCTACGAAGGAACGCTGTGGGGCAAACCGGTCAGCGGCTTCGCGTTCAACGAACGCTCGCTGGCGCTGTACCGAGATTGGGAGCTGATCGAGGTGCTGGCCACCACCGTCGCGAACACGGAACCGGTTGCGCCGGATCTGCAGTCGACCGTCGATCAGGTTGCTCCGCTGGTTGCCGCCGGCCGTCGCGGCGCGGCCGTTGAACTGCTAACTGCGGTACGTTCGGCGCAAAATGACACGCTCGCAACACTTCTCGACGATCTCATCGCCGTGCTGTCCGAACCGTCAGCTGAGAACCGCTGATTCGAGCGCTTGGGCCCAGGTGATGTGACGATGCTGCAGGCCCGGCTCATTGCGGCCGAATACCAGGTGATCGCGGGCACCCGACTGCAGGTTCGCCTGCAGCCCCTCGACCAGGCGGTAGTCCTCGTCGCGCACGGTGGCGTGCGCGTACTCGAAGACGGCTTGAGCTCCGGTCGCCACCGATTCGTCGGACACGTCCAGCGGTGTCGAGTTCTGATGGACGGTGATCGACCTCCCCGGCTCGTTACCCGGGTAGATGCGGAACAGCTCGCCGTTGGCGATCGTCACCGACAGCACGATGTTGGGGAACAGCGCATAAATCACGACCATGTTGTGGAACGGATCCCACTGCTCTTCGGGAATGTTGTCCAGTTCGAGGATCGCGTTCAGCGGGAAGATCAGTCGATGGTGGGGTCCGTATGAATCGAAAACCGTGCAGTTGCTGCGTGCGATGGTGGCAAAGGTATCCCGGTGCACGGTGGCGAAATGGTAGTTCTCGGCGAAGGTATCGACGGCCAATTTCCAGTTGATCGGGACGTCGAGTACCTTCTCGCCCAGCGGGGACCAACGCCCGATGCCCCACGACTCCAACTCCTCGGCCAGCGGTCCCAGATGCGCTGCGACGTCGAGAACGGTTTCGGGGTCCAACGCCACCCAGAGGAAGCCGGCGAATTCGGCGGCCGGCAGCTCGCTCAGACCGTCGGACTTGACCGTCACTTCCGGGAAGCCCTCGCGGCCAGGCAGTCCGACCAGCTTGCCGGTGTTGTCGTAGGTCCAGGCGTGGTACGGGCAGGTGAATCGCTTGGCGGTGCCGCACCCCGTCGCCAACTGCGACTGCCGGTGCAGGCAGACGTTGTCGAACGCCCTGACCGACCCGTCGGCCGTTCTGGTCAGCAGGATGGATCGCCCCATCACTGTCTTGGTGCAGTACGCACCGGGGGTGGCGAGCTCGGAGACGTAGCCGACCAGCTGCGGGCTGGCGAGCAGCAGGGCTCTGTCGCGATGGTGTCGCTCGATACAGGTGTAGTCCCGCGCATCGACCGTGTGCTGCTGGGCGGCCATGTCGGTGGCCTTGTCGCGCGCCAACTTCAACGCACGCCGGGTGAGGTCGATGAGCTGGTCGTGATCCATTAAATGTCCCCTGCAGTCGAATGTGGTCCCCGAGCCGGAATCTGCTGCATCGTCGAGCCTAACTTCACTAAGTTAATAGTGACAATGATATTGCGCGATCAGGACGCATCTGAGGTAAGAGCGGATCGCTTCAAGCTCAGGTTCTCCCTGGCTCGCTCTGCTACGCTCACGGTCGCGATTTGCAAGTGCTTCGCCCCAACGCTGGTGTGGGAGTGATTTGCCATGGCCACCGATCCACCGGACTCGGCAGCAATCGACTCCGCTGTGGCACAAGCCTATTCAAAACATCAGCATAATTCCCGCGGGCGAACAGCAAAATACATCCCCGCACTCGCCGCCGTCGATCCGAACCTTTTCGCGCTGTGTGCGATGACTCCCGACGGCCGCACCGCCGCGATCGGAGATGTTGAGCACGAGTTTCCCATCGAGTCCATATCCAAGGTGTTCACGCTGGCGTTGGTCATCGAGGAGCGGGGCCATCGCGCGGTGCGGGCAAAGCTGGGTGCGAACCCGACCGGGAGCGCGTTCGATTCGGTGCTGGCCCTTGAGCTGCACCACGATAAGCCGACGTCGCCCTTGGTCAACGCGGGTGCGATGGTGACGACCAGCTTCGTACAAGCCGCTGACTCCGCCGATCGATGGCGCAAAATCCTGGATTCCCAGAGCGCATTCGCTGGGCGCTCGCTGTCCATCAGCGAGGAGATCAACGCTTCCGAGCAGCAGACCAACTCCCACAACAAGGCCATCGCCTGGCTGCTGTACAGCGCGGAATCGCTTTTTTGCGATCCGATGGAAGCCTGCGCGGTGTACACCAAGCAGTGTTCGACGATGCTGAATACCACCGACCTGACGACCATGGGCGCAACGCTGGCCGCCGGCGGGGTCAATCCCCGCACCGGCGTGCGGGTCATGACGGAGTCCAACGTCCGCTACGTGTTGGCTCAAATGGTGATGGAGGGGATGTATACCGAGTCGGGGGATTGGGCCTATACGGTCGGTGTACCCGCCAAAAGCGGCGTCGGTGGGGCCGTGGTGGCGGTGGTGCCCGGCCGACTCGCGGTGGCCGCCTTCTCGCCGAAGTTGAATTCGGCAGGCAACAGCGTGCGCGGTTGGCTTGCGGTCGCAGACGTGGTGAACCGGCTCAAGCTGGGCCTGTTCGACACCCGATTTGAGGAGTGATCGTGACGCCACGGCCCGGGGTGTACGTCACCGCCACAGACGCCGACGGATAACGTCGATGCGCGCATTCCGCTGTCCGCGTTGCGGCTTCGCTGTGGCCTTTGAACAACAGAGCTGCTTCGCGTGTTCGACGGACGTGGCATTCCACAAACCATGGATGCAGATCGTGCTGGCCCCGGCCCCCGGTGAGTCCACCATGATCGACGACGCGGCGTGGGTGCGGTGCGCCAATTGGGATCGAGGCTGCAACTGGCTGGTCGAGGCGGGCTCCGTGACGGGCATCTGTTTCGCCGACGGCTTTGTCCGAACCGGGCCCGGTCCCGACGATACCGAGGCACAGAAGGAACTGGCCAGCACTCTGAAAGACTTGCGGCGGTTGATTTTTCAACTGCTCGATCTAGGTTTGCCGCTAGCACGCTTTGACCAGGACCTCAAAGGCCTGGCTTTCGATTTGATTTCCAGCGAGTCCGTTGGACATCCGGTAACCATCGGGCACGCCGACGGCGTGATCACCATCGATCTGGCCGAATCGCTTGAGCTGTACCGCGAACGCCAGCGGATCATCCTCAAGGAGGCCTACCGCACCATGCTCGGCCACCTGCGCCACGAGGTCGGTCATTACTACGAGATGATCTTGATCACCAGCGGCGCCCTCATCGATCAGGCCCGCTCTTTCTTCGGTGACGAGCGCCGCAACTACCAGGCCGCACTGGCCGACTATTACGCCGGGGTGGTCCCGGACGAATGGGAACGCGACTACATCTCGCACTACGCCACCGCCCACCCTTGGGAGGACTGGGCGGAGACGTTCGCCCACTATCTGCACATCACGGGCACTCTGGCAACGGTCGCCGACTCGGGCCTGATCCTGTCGGCCGAACGGGTGGATTTCGACCTCGACGCCGACATCGACCCGAAGGTGCACTACGACGAGGGTGACTTCGCACAGATGGTGCACGACTGGGAGGTGCTCTCCGGTGTGCTCAACCGGGTGAACCACGCGATGGGCAAGGAGGCCCTGTACCCCTTCCGGCTCACCCTGCCGGTGGTGGCGAAGCTCGGCTTCGTCCACCACGTGCTCATTACCGCAGCCCACGACAACAAGGCGTCGGTGTCTAATGCCGGATGAGGCCCAGCGCGATGGCTAACATGTGATGCAGATGTGATCACTGTGTCTGGTGTGCCTAATGGGGTTTCTGCCGTACCCTTCGCATGTGTCGTTCACGCGCCGTGACGTGCTCAAATTCGCCACCGCGACCCCGGCTCTACTCGGCCTGGGTGTCGCGGCAGCGTCGTTGAGCGCCGCGCCCGCATCGGCGGCGCTGGGCACCCTGTTGGACTACGCGGCCGGCGTCATCCCGGCCAGCCAGATCCGGGCCGCCGGTGCCGTGGGGTCGATCCGCTACGTGTCCGACCGTCGACCGGGCGGCAATTGGATGCTGGGCAAGCCGATTCAGGTGGCCGAAGCGCGCGATCTGAACAGCAACGGGCTGAAAATCGTCTCCTGCTACCAGTTCGGCAAGGGCAATAGCGCCGACTGGCTGGGCGGCGCGAGTGCCGGCATGCAGCACGCTCAACGTGGAATGCAGTTGCACGCTGCCGCCGGCGGCCCCGCCAGTGCCCCGATTTATGCCTCGATCGACGACGATCCGTCCTATGAGCAGTACAAAAGTCAGATAGCGCCCTACCTGCGGTCCTGGGAATCTGTGGTCGGACACCAGCGGACGGGTGTTTACGGCAATTCGAAGACGATCGACTGGGCGCTACACGACGGCTTGGGTTCCTATTTCTGGCAGCACAACTGGGGCTCGCCTAAGGGGTACGCCCATCCGGCCGCGAATTTGCATCAGGTCGAGATCGATAAGCGCAGCGTCGGCGGGGTTGGGGTGGATATCAACGAGATTCTCAAGCCCCAATTCGGGCAGTGGGCCTAGCCTCCCGGCGTCCGCGGAGGCGCTGACGGCTCTCCCATCGAAGCGGCCGGGTTCCGGCACTGCGCGTTCCAGCAAACACTCGTTCGCCGATCGTCCCGAGCCGCGAGCGCGAGGGCCCGCGTGACTGCGCAGCCGACCCGGTCTTTGGCGCGGCGCGAAGCTCAAAATTTCAACATAACGATTCGATAACAATGCAGCCTTGATCAGCGCAGTTATAGCTACTCGACCGTAACCACCTGCACGCAGCACGTTTGTTCGAGACGCCCGCCAGGGCGGTTAATCGCGGTGTTACCCACGACACGGTTACCCGTGCGTAGAACTCACCAGTAACCAATGAGCACGCCAAAGGGGCACGAATCCTTATGACACTCTTAGTAGAGCCGATGAAGTCCGCCGCGCCGCTCCGCCTATCAGGGTGACCCGCCTACATCACACCGGTGAGCCGCTTTTTGGCTCCGATTCAATGCGGAATCGACGAGGTCCTGCCCGCCGTTACTGCACCGGCCGGACGAACCGACACGTAAAGACGCATACAGGGAGATACAGAACGTGACGATCCACGAGCATGGCCGGGTATCCGCTGACCGCGACGAGAATAGCCCGCACAGCACCCACGCTCTGGTCGACCGTCTGACCGCCGGCGAACCGTACGCAGTCGCATTCGGCGGTCAGGGCAGCGCCTGGCTGGAGACCCTCGAAGAACTGGTGTCGTCGGCCGGGATCGAGACCGACCTGGCAACGCTGGTCGGTGAGGTGGAATTGCTGCTGGAGCCGGTGGCCAAAGAACTGGTCGTGGTGCGTCCGATCGGGTTCGAGCCGCTGCGGTGGGTGCGCGCACTCGCTGCCGAGGACTCGGTTCCGGCCGACAAACATCTGACGTCTGCCGCGGTGTCGGTGCCCGGCGTGCTGCTCACTCAGATCGCCGCGATCAGGGCGCTGAGTCGGCAGGGCTTGGACCTGGTCGAGACGCCGCCGGTGGCCGTGGCCGGACACTCCCAGGGTGTGCTCGCCGTTGAGGCCTTGAAGGCCGGGGGCGCCCACGACGTCGAGCTGCTGGCGATGGCGCAGCTGATCGGCGCGGCGGGAACGCTGGTGGCGCGTCGACGCGGCATCTCGATCCTGGGCGACCGCCCGCCGATGGTGTCGGTCACCAACGCCGACCCCGACCGCATTCGCCAGCTGCTGGCCGAGTTCGCGCAGGTTGTGCGGACCGTGCTGCCACCGGTGTTGTCCATCCGCAACGGCCGGCGCTCGGTCGTCATCACCGGAACGCCGGAGCAGCTGTCCCGCTTCGAGCTGTATTGCCAGCAGATCTCCGAGAAGGAAGAAGCCGAGCGCAAGAGCAAGCTTCGCGGCGGTGACGTCTTCGCGCCGGTCTTCGACCCGGTTCAGGTCGAGGTCGGCTTCCACACGCCACGGCTGGCGGACGGCATCGACATCGTCGGAGGTTGGGCCGAGAAGGTCGGCCTCGATGTGGAGCTGGCCCGGCGCCTGACCGACGCGATCCTGGTCAGCGGCGTTGACTGGGTCGAGGAGATCACCCGGGTGCACGACGCCGGTGCGCGCTGGATTCTGGACCTGGGTCCCGGCGACATCCTGACCCGGTTGACCGCGCCGGTGATCCGTGGACTCGGCGTCGGCATCGTGCCGGCCGCGACTCGCGGCGGCCAGCGCAACCTCTTTACCGTTGGCGCCACTCCCGAGGTGGCCCGGGCCTGGTCGAGCTATGCGCCGACCGTGGTTCGCCTGCCCGACGGCAGGGTCAAGCTCTCCACCAAGTTCACTCGGCTGACCGGCCGGTCGCCCATCCTGCTCGCGGGCATGACCCCGACCACCGTCGACGCCAAGATCGTCGCCGCCGCGGCCAACGCGGGCCACTGGGCCGAGCTGGCCGGTGGTGGGCAGGTCACCGAAGAGATCTTCGCCGACCGCATCGAGCAACTGTCCGGACTGCTCGAGCCCGGTCGCACCTATCAGTTCAACACCCTGTTCCTCGACCCCTACCTGTGGAAGCTGCAGGTCGGCGGCAAACGCCTGGTGCAGAAGGCCCGCCAATCCGGCGCGGCCATCGACGGCCTGGTGGTCAGCGCGGGTATTCCGGATCTCGAGGAAGCCGTCGAGCTGATCCACGAGCTCAACGACATCGGCATCAGCCACGTCGTGTTCAAGCCCGGCACCATCGAGCAGATCCGCTCGGTCATCCGCATCGCGACCGAGGCGCCCACCAAGCCGGTGATCGTGCACATCGAGGGCGGGCGCGCCGGCGGCCACCACTCCTGGGAAGACCTCGACGACCTGTTGCTGGCGACCTACTCGGAGTTGCGGTCACGCCCGAACATCACCGTCTGCGTCGGTGGCGGCATCGGCACCCCCGAGCGGGCGGCCGAATACCTGTCCGGACGGTGGTCGCAGTCCTACGGCTTCCCGTCCATGCCGATCGACGGCATTCTGGTCGGCACCGCGGCGATGGCGACGCTGGAATCGACCACGTCACCGTCGGTCAAGCAGATGCTCGTCGAGACCACCGGCACTGAGCACTGGATCGGCGCCGGAAAAGCCCAGGGCGGCATGGCTTCCAGCCGTAGTCAGCTGGGCGCGGACATCCACGAGATCGACAACTCCGCGTCGCGCTGCGGCCGACTGCTCGACGAGGTCGCCGGCGATGCCGACGCGGTCGCCGAGCGCCGCGACGAGATCATCGCGGCGATGGCCAACACCGCCAAGCCCTACTTCGGCGACGTCAAGGACATGACTTACCTGCAGTGGCTGCGGCGCTACGTCGAGCTGACCATCGGCGAGGGCAACTCGACCGCCGACACCTCCTCACCCGGCAGCCCCTGGCTGGCCGACACCTGGCGCGACCGGTTCCAGCTGATGCTGCAGCGGGCCGAGGCGCGTTTGCACCTACAGGACCACGGCCCCATCGAGACGCTGTTCGACGACGAGGCGCTGCTGGAAAGCCCTGAACAGGCCATCACCTCGCTCGTTGGCCGCTACTCCGACGCCGAAACCGTCGTGCTGCATCCCGCCGATGTGCCGTTCTTCGTCAGCCTGTGC
>Ga0208987_1000002_pt1 | contig 74637 bp, 76 predicted proteins | sample MedBloCARef_O2_FD_187845 | JGI IMG/M metagenome (GOLD analysis project Ga0208987, IMG submission 187845) | Forest soil microbial communities from El Dorado National Forest, California, USA - Mediterranean Blodgett CA Ref_O2 (SPAdes) (version 2) | ecosystem: Environmental > Terrestrial > Soil >... | reverse complement strand
GAGTCCGCTGAAACGGCGAAATAGGGTTGCGCTCCGTCGACGTAGTCTTTCCAGAATCGGATTCCGCTGGCATCCCACTGGCACCGCCAGGTGTGCCACGCGCTGTCGACGGCGATGTTCTGGGTCTTCCACTCGCCGCCGTTTGCTTTGGCGTGCACGGTGGTGGCCGACGGCCAACTGCCGTTGCCGTACCACTCCATGACGTCGATTTCGCCCTGATCGTCATTGCCCAGCCAGTAGGCCGGCCAGGCGCCGGGGGTGAGGCAGTTCAGCTTGATCCGGGTTTCCCAGGTGTGGCCGACGCCGCCCCGCCAATTGCTTTGCAACTTGCCGCTGAAGTAGGTGGGGCCGTCTTTCGTGGCACGGAGAACCAGGTTGGAATTGCCGTCGACGAACACATTGCGGCGATCGTCGCGGTACTGCCCGATGTGCTCGGGCAGCTCCCAATACGTCGGGTCCTTGATGACCTCACGAGCCTTCGCGACAGTCCATTTCGACGGGTCGGGGGCCGATCCGGCCGGGCCGTCGAACTCGTCTTGGAAGATATAAGCCCCGCTCTGGCCGCTGGGCGCACGCGGCGCCGGCGCGTCTGGCCGGGAGGGGTGGGCCCGGGCCTCAGGCAGGGGGAGCGCGGCCGCCAGCACGCCGAACCCTGTCGTCAACATCATCCGGCGACGGTCCATCGAAGGCATAGGCAAGCGACGATAGCAGCCGCGGCCATCCGGGGGCGAAACCCAAATTTGTCAGTGCCCGTCGCTAGCATTCGGATCGAAGTCGGCCAGCAAAACGGGCGACCGCACAGCATTACCTCGGGATTTACTGCAAATTCACGGCTAATTCTCATGATTAGGCGTGGTTTGGTCTCAGGGTTGGATGGGCATTCTGGACACGAACACATAACACATTCGTAGCTTTGCAGCAGAGTTGGATGGCTCTGGGAGGAGTAACAATCGTGGCGAATACCTCGGATGCGACGGTTATCGACCTTCAATCACATCCAGCGTGGATCGCCGCACACCGTTATGACCGCGAGCGCGAAGAAGCGATTCGCCGCCACCCGTCGTTTCGCGCGCGGCACGGCTCCGCAAATTTCGATCGCAAAGTTGCCGCTGGTGCCCGCGGGTTCAAGGTGTACCCCAGCACCGACACCCCGGCCTGAGGGGTTCCGGGGTTTCGGTTTTAGCGGATTTCACCCCGCCACCGGCCGCGAGCTAACCACCATCTCTGCGCTATTTCGAGTCCGCTGCATCATCTGATCGCGCCATATCGCGCTCGCCCGGTTTGTGCCGACGCCGAAATTTCGCTGCCGCGCACCGCACCCGTTTACATCCGCCAGAATTGCTACTACATTTTGTAGTAGACGATGGCTGGGAGACGCAGATGTCCAACGATTCGGATAGCCGGACGATTGCCCGTTCCATGACCATGGCGATGATCGTGTTCGCCGCCGCATTCGGCCTGCACGGAATCGACCACCTCAAGCGGGGAATGGACGCATCTCCGCCCTCAATCATGATCGGCGGAATGATCCAGGGGCTTTTCGTGGCCATCGCGATCGTGCTGATCGTGCGCCACCACAGCTGGGGTCCGCAGGCGGGGGTCGTCGTGGGTTTCGGCAGCGCAGCGATTTTCGTCTGGGCCCACGTGCTGCCGACTTTCCTGCCGGGCTACCAAGACAGCTTCACCTCTGGACCCCGCATCAACGTCACCTGGTTCTCCTGGCTGACCGCGGTCGCCGAAATCGGCGCCGGCCTGGTACTTGGCTATGTGGGGTTGCGAGCGGGCCGCAACACGCCGGCCGTCAATTCGAGAAACCAACCACCTTGGGGAGCAAGGCAATAACGGAGGCTGCGGAATCGCACAGACATCGGCATAATTCGCGATGTGCCGCAAACCCACCGAACCAAAGCGCTCGCCAATCCAGCACAACCGCATAGCGCGCTGATCCACGAGCTAGAGCGCTACATCGAGGCCCACAATCGCGACGTGAGCGACGTCAACGTGGTGAGCGCGACGGACACCGGCCAAGCCGACAAGAACCATAAGCCGATACGCCACTGGTATCAGGTCACCTACGAAGGCTGAGTTCGGTCACGTCAGGCACCCCCGGACGTGGCCGCACCAATGTCGAGCGAACCATCGCCGTCCGGGTCGGCCACCTCCACCGTCGGATCATCGACGTCGTCGAACTCCAGCCGCAATGCCCGCGACATGATCGCGTGCATCACGTACATGGTGGTGACGTAAGTGAATTCGAGGATCTCCTGGTCGGTGAAGACCTCCCGCAGCTGGACGAACAACTGCTCCGGTACTCGTCCGTGTTGTCCTGCAAGGCAATCCGCGTACGCCAGCAACAGTCGCTCGTCGTGATCAAAGCAGTCGGCGGTTTCCCATGATGGAATGGCCGCGATCTTCTCCTCGGACAGCCCGGCCGATCGGCACGCCTTGCAGTGCTGGGAGAAGACGAATTGGCTGCCGACCACCCATCCGGCCCTGATCTGGCCCAGCTCACGGTGGTCCGGCCGAATGTTGACCTCTTGCTGGTAGAGCCGGAAGCCGCGAACGGCATGGCGCAAAGCGGCGGGGGACTGCGCCATCACCGTCCACCAGTTGCCCGGAGTCCCACCGATCGTGCCGGGCTCGGCGACCGGGTCGCGATCGCCGAACATGAAGTTGTACATGTTCAGCGTGAATTCGTCGCTGACCTCTCCCCGGGGAACGGGATTCAGGCGTGGCATTGCGGATCCTCTCAGCCGATGACAGCGGGGGCTGGTGCAGATTGCCTGCAATCCCAGCCCCGCGTCAATGCGGCCCTCGGGACAGCCCAGCAGCGTGATTGCGTACGGTCGGTGGCTTCAGGGGCGCTGGATTGCCGAATCGTCAGCCCGCCCAGGCCCGGCACCGTAGCCTTGGGTGATGGCGAAGCCGATGGACGACGGCAGTGCCCGTGGCGTGGAGTTCCTGCGCGGCGCTGGACGAATTGCCATGGCGCACAGGGGATTTACGTCCTTCGAGCTTCCCATGAATAGCATGGGCGCGTTCCACGAGGCCGCGAAGCTCGGGTTTCGCTACATCGAGACGGACGTTCGTGCGACCCGCGACGGCGTAGCAGTGATCCTGCACGATCCTGCACTTCCATCCGCGTCGGGGGTCTCGGGCGCAATCGACCAACTTTCGTGGCCACAGGCCCGCACGGCGGACTTAGGTGCGGGGGAGGCGATCCCGACCCTGGAAGAACTCCTTGTTGCACTACCCGACATCCGAGTCAACATCGATATCAAAGCCGCGTCGGCCGTCGAGCCGACCGTCGACGTCATCGAGCGGTTGAACGCACACGATCGGGTGCTGGTGACCTCGTTCTCCGACCGACGTCGGCGACGCGCGTTGCGCCTACTGTCCAAGCAGGTCGCGAGTTCGGCCGGTACGGCCGCGTTCCCCGCGCTCTTGGCGGCCAAGACGCCCGCTACCCGGGCCTATGCCTGGCGGATCCTGCACGACTGCGACTGCCTGCAGCTGCCGACCCGGATAGGCCGTCTCGCCGTCATCACACCCGGGCTGATCAGGGCTGTTCACGCGTCGGGACGTCAGGTGCACGCCTGGACGGTCGATGACCCTGTCCAGATGCGGGCACTTCTCGACATGGGCGTGGACGGCATCATCACGAATCGGGCCGACCTGCTCCGCGACGTTCTCATTGCCCGCGGCGAGTGGTCGCCGCGCTAGTTGCCCTAGAGCTTGCCGGCGACGAAGTCGGCAGCCTGGTTGACCATGCCGGCGTCGATGTACGCGCCGGCAAGGTGTTGGGGCCAGTTGTCATGCCAGGTGTTGGGGTCCGCCGGATTGCAGATGGGATCGGCGCCGTGGCACAACTCGATGGTCCGGTCGTTATAGACCGGGCTGAAGTTCGTGATCGGACCCACCCAGGCACTTCCGTTACCGAACAGCGCCACGGCGGCGATGTGCTGGTCCATGCCTGGCGGCAGGGGGCTGTCGAAACCGAACGCGCCGATGGGCGCCGCGAGCACCACGTCAGTGACCGCGGCGCCGAGCGAGTAACCGCCCAGCACGATTCGCGTGTCCGGGCAGTTGGCCGCCGTGTCCTGGATGTGGTGGCTCATATCGTTGGCGCCGATGTCGACCTCGGTGTCGGCCGGGTACTTCACCGCATAGTTACTGATGTTCTTGTTGACCTTGGATTGCAGCGCACTTTCGAACGCGTTGCCGACTGCCCCTGGCCCCGGCGACTCCAGTCGACCGCGGGCGAAGATCACCTGAACCTGGGGACAACTGGCGGTCGCCGATGGCGCGGCCCCGGGCATCCCGGACGGCAGCATGGCGGCGGTCAACGTCAGCGTGGCCGTGATCACGGCCGCCGCCAGGCCAATACAGGCCGACTTTCGGAGATGTATAGCGCGCACCACAAGATGGTAGGACGATCGCGCTCGGAGCGCTGGGCGGGCCTGACAAAGCGTCCGCAAGCGAAACGATAGGTTCAGCTGATGAGTCAAACCCCCGCGACTGCACCCGAGCGATTGTTCGCGCTGGCCGACCAGGTGCAGGGTTTCATGCCCGAAGACGAGGGCCGCGCGCTCTACGACGCGGCCGTGCGGTACCTCGACGGCGGCGTCGGCGTCGAGATCGGCACCTACTGTGGCAAATCCACGTTGCTGCTCGGTGCGGCGGCGCAGCAAACAGCCGGCGTGCTCTACACGATCGATCATCACCACGGCTCCGAGGAACATCAGGCGGGCTGGGAATACCATGACGCTTCATTGGTCGACGAGGTCACCGGGCTGTTCGACACGCTGCTGACGTTTCGTCGCACGCTCGATGTCGCTGGCTTGGACGACCACGTGGTGACGATCGTGGGCAGGTCACCGATTGTGGCCCGAGGGTGGCAGACACCGCTGCGGTTTTTATTTATTGACGGCGGCCACTCCGAGGCCGCAGCTAACCAGGACTTCGACGGTTGGGCGAAGTGGGTGATCCCCGGCGGTGCGCTGGTCATCCACGATGTGTTCCCGGACCCCAAGGATGGCGGCCGGCCGCCGTACTACATCTACTGCCGCGCAATCGATTCCGGTCAGTTCCGGGAGGTTTCGGCCCTCGGTTCGCTGCGGGTGCTCGAACGTATCGGTGGTCAGCCCGGAGAGCAGATCGGCGTCAGCGGCCCGGCCCGCTGACAACGCATTCGCAATCGAAGTCGGTTTGCAGGCCCAGCGGCAGTCCTTCGGCGCGGAAGATCCCAGCGCCGGCGGTCGTGTCCGACAGTGCGTCGGCCGCAAGGATCATCGCCGCTCCGGTCCAGGTGGTGCGTTCCTCGGGCCAACGTTTCCCGTCGGCGAACACCAACCCGGTCCAGTACGAACCGTCGTCCTCACGTAGATGCTGCATCGCGGCGAATTGCCGGTGTGCAGCCGACCGGTGACCGATGGCGTCGAGGGCCATGACCAGTTCGCATGTTTCGGCGCCGGTGACCCAGGGCCGGTCGTCGACACAGCGAATGCCGAGATCGCTGACCACAAAGTTGTCCCAGCGCTGCCTAATGCGCTCTGCCGCCGCCGGACCCCGCAGCGCACTACCAAGGATGGGGTAGTACCAGTCCATCGAGTAACGGTCCTTTTCGGTGAACGCTTCCGGGTGCGCGACCAGGGCGTGGCCGAGTCGACCCAACGCCAGTTCCCATTCCGGCTGCGCGTCCCCCACAACGGCCGCCAGGGCCAGCGCGCACCGGATGCTGTGGTACACACTCGCGCACCCAGTTAACAGTGCCTCCGGCACTGGCCCGTCTTCACCTCGGGCCCAACAGATCTCGCCGTAGCCGACCTGCAAGTCGACGACGAAATCGATGGCCTTATGCACCACCGGCCACATCGTCTCGGCGAATGATTGGTCACCGGTGACCAATGTGTAGTGCCAGACACCGGTGGCGATGTAGGCGCAAAAGTTACTGTCGCTGTTGGCGTCTTCGATTGCTCCCAAACGGAATTGGATGGGCCAGGAGCCATCGGGCCGCTGGGTGCGTCGACTCCAGTCGAATGCGGCTCGCGCCGGTTCGAGGAGGCCGGCCGCGGTCAGCGCCATCGCCGACTCGACGTGGTCCCACGGATCGGTGTGCCCGCCCTCGAACCAAGGGATGGCGCCCGACGACTCCTGCGCAGCGGCAATCGACAGTGCGGTCTGATGGCATTGCTCCGGGGTGAGGACTCCCAGAACCGCCGGGGGGCTAAAACGACGCAATTGAACGTCCCGGTTCCGCATGGCTTTCCACCGCTGCAGGCTTATGGAAGTACATCGCCACGCTCTTTCCGACGAGCGGATTGAGCAGCGATTCGGCGAGCTGCGTCACCTTCGGCCGCTGCATCAAATCCCAGACCAGCAATTTGTGGTACGTGGTTACCGCGGGATGATCGGTATTTGCTACGCCGACAGCGCATTTCAGCCACCAGAACGGCGAATGCAGGGCGTGGGCATGGTGGGAATGCGTCAATTCCATTCCACCGCCGCTGATCTTGTCCCGCAGCTCACTGGCGCGGTAAACGCGTACGTGGCCGCCCTCGTTGCTGTGGTACTCGTCAGAGAGCAGCCAGCACACCTGCTCGGGCAGCCACCGTGGCACGCTGACCGCCAGCGTGCCACCGACTTTGAGCACCCTGATCAGTTCGGTGATGGCGGCGTCGTCGTGTGGTATGTGTTCCAGGATCTCCGACGCGATCACGCAGTCGAAGGTTTCGTCGGCGTAGGGCAGCTTCAGCGCATCACCGGCAACCACCGTCGCCGATGCCGTACGGGGTGCTTCACCATTTTCGGCCATGGCATGCAAAATGGTGTCTACGGACTGTAGTTCGGACTCGTCCTGGTCGAAGGCGATGACGTCGGCGCCGCGTCGATAGGCTTCGAACGCGTGCCGGCCGGCCCCGCAACCCACGTCGATGACCTTGGTGCCCGGGCCGATGCCAAGCCGGTCGAAATCGACTGTCAGCATTGCGATTCGCCCTTGGCGGCGGCCGTGCGGGCGATCGCCCGTTCGTAGACGTGCACGGTCTGGGCGGCCACGGCCTCCCAGCTGAACACGTTGACTGCCCGCGCCCTTCCGGCCTTTCCGAGACTGCGGCGCTTTTCCGGTGAGTCGAGAAGTGCACCGAGCGCGGCAGTCAGCGCATCGACGTCGGCGGGCGGTACCAGCTCGGCACAGGCACCGTCGGTGCCGAGAACTTCGGGCAGTGCACCTACCCGGCTCGCGACGATCGGGGTGCCGCTGGCCATGGCTTCCACCGCGGGCAGCGAAAAACCTTCGTAGAGCGAGGGAATGCATGCAACTTCGGCGGATGCGAACAGGGCGGCGAGCTCGGAATCGGAGAGGCCGCTGGTGACGTGCACGATGTCCGAGATTCCCAATTCGGCGATGAGTTTGTGAGTGGGACCGTTGGGTTCCACTTTCGCGACGAGCCGCAATTCGAGATCGCGGTTCACCCGAAGTCTGGCAACGGCTTTGAGTAGGGTGGCGATGCCCTTCAGCGGGGTGTCGGCACTCGCGATGGCCATCACTCGCCCGGGTTCCCTTGGGCCCGAACCGGGTTGGAACAGGTCGGTGTTCACACCCAACGGCACGACGTGGAGTTGATCGGGCGAGACGCCGAAATCGGAGACGATATCGGCAGCCGATGACGACGAGACCGTCAACAAATCCGGAATTTGACGGGCTACTTGTTCCTGCATCTTCGAAAACCCGTACCAGCGACGCACCGATGGTTTCCGCCACCACCGCGCGGCAGCGAGATCAAGCACCCGGTCCCGGGTGATGGGGTGGTGCACGGTGGCCACCACCGGCATTCCGGCCTCAGCCATCGTCAGCAGTCCGGTGCCCAGACTCTGGTTGTCGTGGATGACGTCGAAATCGCCGGCCCGTTCGGCCAGCAACCGGGCAACCCGGAGCGTGAACGTCCTTGGCTCGGGAAAGCCCGCGGTCCACACCGTCAACAGTTCCAGCATGTCGATCGAGTCGCGAATCTCGCTCGGGCGCGGAATCCGCCACGGGTCAGGCTCCCGGTACATATCGAGGCTTGGCACCTTGGTCAATCGCACCCGCGGATCAAGTAGCTCTGGATAGGGCTGCCCGGAAAACACTTCGACGTCGTGACCAAGTTCCACCAGACCGTGGCTGAGATGGCGCACATAGACGCCCTGCCCGCCGCAATGAGTCTTACTACGGTAGGACAGCAAGGCAATTCGCATACTCAACTCTTCTTTGCTGGTTAACGAACGCGGAGGGGCGCCGAATCGATCGCGATCAACGGGCTCTCGAACTCCGTGACAGCAAACTGGACATGTGTCCAGACTATAGTTCGATCAACTAATCGACGCAACGCGCCATCGACGCCCCTCAATACTAGGTTTTGCCCGTTTTCGTCCGCGGCGAGGGTCTGCTGATAACTGTTCCGGGGTCGGGCGGAGGCCGTTCGATAATGGAACATGTTGCGACTCAACGGGCTGACCAATGCACAGTGCGGGGGTGTGATTGTTTGCTGGGATGCGGGTTCAGCGACCAAAAAGAGCGGACAGGGCGTCGGCCACCATGTCTTCGGGGTCCTGGCCGATGCCGACATTGCGGAACTCGCCATCGATGGCCAGGGACGCGATGCCGTGCACCAGCGACCAGAGCGGCCCGGCGAACTGGCTCGGCTCTTGGCCGCGCAGTATCCCCGCCGCCTGGCACCGCGTGATCGCATCGAGCAGGTTGCCGAAGGTTTGACCGGCGACGACGGCCAGGCTGGGGTACTGGGCTTTGTCGTTGCCGGCGCCGAACATCACCCGGTAGTGATCCGGATGGTCGACAGCCCAGCGGACATAGGCACGCCCGATGGAAATCAATCTCGCCGCCGGATCCGATGCGGTGTCGGCAGTGGTCCTGAGAGCCGCGTGCAGCTCGAGGAACCCCTGCTCGGCGACGGTGGCGAGCAGGTCTGCCTTGTCGGCGAAGTGGCGATAGGGGGCAGCGGCACTGACGCCTGCGCGCCGCGCCGCCTCAGTCAAGGTGAATCCCTTTGGCCCCCGCTCAGCCACCAGCGACAATGCGGCCTGGGTGAGCGCCCGCTTGAGGTCGCCGTGGTGGTAGCTGTCACGACGGCTCCGCGTCGATCCAAGTGACTTCTCCTCCGACATGTTGACGACGTTAACATCACTGTCTATGTTAAAGCTATTCACATCGCAGTAAGGAGTGCACATGTCAACTCAACTCGACCAGGGGACAGGCTGGGCGGTGATCACCGGGGCCAGCTCTGGCTTCGGCGAGATCTTCGCCGATCAGCTCGCGAAGCGGGGCCTGTCATTGCTGCTTGCCGGGCGTGACGAGCCTCGGCTGAACGCGGTCGCACAACGGGTTCGTCAGGTCGTCCCAGGCATCAAGGTCGAACTGGTCGCCGGCGATCTGGGCACCGACGCCGGGATCGACGCCCTGGTGGCCCGTCTCGACGGTCGCGTGATCGAGGTGCTGGTCAACAACGCCGGGTTCGGTACCTATGGACGGTTTTCGGAGCTGGACGCCGACCGCGAGCACGAACTGGTCGCGGTCAACGTCGACGCGCTGGTCCGCCTGACGCATGCGGTTTTGCCGGGGATGCTGGCGCGTGCTCGGGGCAGCATCATGAATGTCGCCTCCACGATCTCGTTTCAGCCCGGTCCGTATCAGGCCACCTACGGCGCCTCGAAGGCGTTTGTGCTTTCGCTCAGCCACGCCCTTTGGGCAGAGACGCGCGGCTCGGGCGTCACCGTGACCGCTTTGTGCCCCGGGCCCACGCGGACTGGATTCGTTGACGCACTCGGATCGGATGTCAGCCACACCGCGATTTACCGGCACCTCGCCGCGCCCGAGCCGGTCGTTGCCGCCGGTTTGCGCGCGATGGACAAGGGCCGGGCCGTGGCCGTTCCCGGTTGGCGCAATCGGGCCATGGCCACCGCCGGGCGACTCGCACCCGGCTGGATCTCGGCGTTGATCAGTGCGCGGATGTTGCGGCCGGCCGCAGCGACTCTGAGTGGGAGTCGGTGAGATGTCGGGCAGGGTCTTTACATTCGAGATCAACCGCACCACGAGCGCGCCGGCAGCCACCCTGTTTCACCTAGAAATAAACGGTGCCCGATGGTCCGAATGGGCCAAACCGCTTATCGTTCAGTCGAGTTGGGAGCAACAGGGCGATCCGCTGCCCGGCGGAATCGGGGCGGTGCGCAAGGTGGGGATGTGGCCGATACTCATGCGGGAAAAGACAATCGCCTACGAGCAAGATCGCCGGCATGGTTACCTGCAGATTGGTCCACCCCTGCCGGCGAAGGACTACCACGCCGAGATGCTGCTGACCCCGACCGCATCGGGCACTGCCATCCGCTGGAGGGGCTCATTCACCGAAGGGCCGCGCGGCACCGGGCTGGTCATGCTGGTTTTGCTGCGCAGCGTGGTCGGCTTCCTCGCCGCGCGCCTCGCGAAAGCCGCCGAACACCAGTAATCTTTGCGCCCCATCCGCGTCATCGTTGGTTCCGAATGCAGGGTAGTCACGCTCGGTAACCCTGAACATCCTGCCGCGGAGCACAACTCAGTACCGCCTGGGAATTCGCGAGATCGGTGAACCATCGGCCTCACCCGCTCGTGGCTAGATATCAAACACTATACCTAGCTGCGTGGAGGAGCCCTGATGAACACTGTCTTGAAATCGCGGTACGACGTCATCGTGTGTGGAGCCGGGTCGTCGGGGTCGGTCATCGCGCGGCGGTTGGCAGAGAACGCAGACGTCAAGGTGTTGCTGCTGGAGGCCGGCGGCACCGATGACGTCCCCAGCGTCAACGACGCTGGCCAGTGGCCGTTGAATCTCGGGGGAGAGCGCGACTGGGGTTTCACGTCCGAGCCCGACCCAGCGCTCTATGGCCGCTCGTTACCGGTTTCCATGGGAAAAGTCCTGGGCGGCGGGTCGAGCATCAATGTGATGATCTGGGCGCGGGGACACCGCAGCGACTGGGAGCACTTCGCATCCGAATCCGGTGAACCGGCCTGGGGCTACGAGCCGGTTCTGGATCTCTACCGTCAGATCGAGGACTGGCAGGGTGTGGGGGAGCCGAATCATCGCGGCAGGGGAGGACCGGTGTTCGTGCAGCCGGCGCCCGACGTGCATCCGCTTGCCCCTGCCGCGGTGAAGGCGGCCAGAGCGATTGGGATTCCCACTTACCAGAGCCCCAACGGCCCCCTGATGGAGAACACCCGCGGCGCGGCCATCACCGACGCCCGCACCCGTAATGGGAAGCGGCTGTCGGTGTTTCGTACCTATACCGCCCCGTATCAGCAGAAGTCGAACTTGACCGTACTGCCGGATGCTTTGGTAACGCGGGTGATTTTCCAGGGTGATCGAGCTACCGGTGTCGAGGTGTTCCACGACGGCACGGTCCATCACGTATCCGCTGCCGCAGAGGTGGTGCTGTCACTGGGTGCGATCCACACACCGAAGGTGCTGATGCAGTCCGGCGTCGGCGACGCAGACGAACTACGTGGCATCGGAATCCCGGTGCGCCAGCACCTGCCCGGCGTCGGACGTAATTTCCAGGACCACTACGGGTTCGACTGCGTGTGGGAATTTCCCGACGACATCCGCGGCAACACCGCGGCGGGGGCGGCATTCTTCTGGGACTCCGGGCTCAGCGACGTCGAAGGACCAGATCTGTTCGCCTGCTTGGGACATTTCACCAAGTCAACTCCGGAGAACGTCGCGAAATACGGCCTGCCAGAAAACGGCTGGATCCTGTTCGGCGCACCCACACACCCCAAAAGCCGCGGTCGGTTGCGGTTGTCGGGACCCGCGCCCGGCGACCCAATTCGGATCGACGCAAACGCGCTGTCGCACCCAGACGATCTCAAAAGTGCAATCGCCTGCGTCGAAACCCTGCGTGAAATAGGCAATTCCGCGGAGCTTCGGCCGTTCGTCAAGCGGGAGGTCATGCCCGGCGACCTCACCGGCGACGAGCTGGAAACCTATTTGCGCAACGCCGTATGCACCTACTGGCACGCATCGGGCACAGCGAAGATGGGCCGCGATTCCATGTCGGTAGTCGACGGACACCTGAAGGTCTATGGCGTCGAGAATCTGCGCATCGCTGACGCATCGATCATGCCGCGCATTACCAGCGCCAACACCATGGCCCCCTGCGTGGTGATCGGGGAGCGTGCCGCGCAATTCATCAAGGCTGAGCGTCGGTTCTGATCGCTACGAGCTACTGCAGCCGATAGTCAACGTATAAAAGGGAATTCGATCTCATGTTAGAACTAATCGACAAGGGCGAAACAAGCCCAGAGCACCCCCATCCGTTGCTCTTTGTGCACGGCGCCTTCCAAGGCGCGTGGAGCTGGGATGTGAACTTTCTCGACTTCTTCGCCGACCGCGGGTTTCGGGTCGTGGCGCCCAGCCTGCGCGGCCACGGCAGCAGCCCGACGGATAAGCCGCTGCGATCATGCTCGATTTCGGACTTCGTTGCCGATATCTCCTCTATCGCGAATAGGATTGCACCACAACCGATCCCGATCGGGCATTCGATGGGCGGATTCGTCGTGCAGAAGTACCTCGAACGAAACGACGCGCCCGCCGGGGTACTGCTCGCATCGGCGCCGCCGCGCGGACATCTGCGGACGTTGCTGCGCATAGCCCGTCGACACCCCTGGCGTTGTTCAAAGTTCGCGACGAGCGGACGGCCGGAACATCTCTTGGGCACGACGGCGGCGGCAGCTCGCGAGTTGTTCTTCGGCGACAAAGCGTCGGACGATCTGATCAACGCGACCACTTCGCGACTTCAACCGGACAGCACGCGGGCCATCATGTTGGACATGGTGACACTCGGACTCGTCGCTACCGAGCGCATCACCACGCCCCTGCTGGTGGTTGGAGGCGAAAAAGACGCGACCTATCCTCCCTCCGTTGTGCGCGCGACGGCGCGGGCCTATGGCACTCAAGCAGCGCTCATCCCAGAGATCGGTCACTCGATGACGGTGGAGCCTGGGTGGGAAACGGTCGCCGGTCGTATCGCGTGCTGGCTGACCGAGCGTGGACTCTAGACGTCGGTCGGCTCGAGCGCACTTGCTACCATCGCGCGGTGCAGGCTGTTTCGCGACGCGAAGTCCTCAAATACGCCGTCGCACCGGGATTGCTCGGCCTGGCCATGACGCTCGGCAGCCCCCGGGCTGCCGCCGACAACATCAGGCTGATCGATTTTGCGGAAAAGCGGATCGCCCCGGACGAGATCAAAGCCGCGGGTTATGCCGGGGTAGTGAACTACGTGTCCGAATGCCGGCCGGGAGCGAACTTCGAGGCAAAACCCCTCACCCGCGAATATGCGGACGCGCTGCGCGCCGCGGGTCTGCATATCGTCAGCAATTACCAGTACGGCAAGCCCAATTGGCCCACGCCGTCGGATTACACCCGCGGCCATGACGGCGGGGTGGCGGACGCGCAGACCGCCCTGCAACTGCACGGGGCAGCCGGCGGTTCGAATTCGGCTCCGATCTTTTTCAGCGTCGACGACGACATCGACGTCAACACCTGGAATGGCCCGGCGGTCGACTGGTTTCGGGGAATCAATTCGGTCCTGGGCGTCGGCCGCACCGGTATCTATGGACACGCCAAAGCATGCGGGTGGGCAATCCGAGACGGCGTCATCGGCAACTCAACCAGCGCGGGGCACCTCTGGGCGTGGCAAACAAGGTCGTGGTCGCACGGGGAACGCGAGCCCATGGCGGTGCTCTACCAGGAAATAGTCAACAGCCCGTCGAACCCGGGCCCGCTGCTCGGCGGCATCAATGTCGATGTGGACGAAGTCCTGGCGACCGACTACGGACAGTGGGATTTAGCTCGGTGACCCGGCGCTCCGGAGCCGCTGCACCGGATTGCCGGTGTGCGCCTGGGGCGGTGTCGAAGCGATGAAATCCTCCAAGATGCCGGCCACCGCGGCCGGAGCTTCCACATGCGGGAAGTGTCCGACCCCCTCGAGCACCTCGAGGCGACTGCCGTCCAGCGCATCGTGTGCGGCATAGGCGTGCGCGACGGGAATGATCCGGTCGTCGTCTCCCCAAATCAGCACCGTGGGCAGCCCGGCCGCGACATGAAGCTTGTTGAGTGCGCTGACCGTCTGGCCGCGGTAGTCCACCACCGAGCGCAACGTCCGCAAGAACGCCTGACGGGTCCGCGCATCCGACAGCGAGGAATAGGCCTGCCACATCTGGCCCGCGCGCGGCGCCTGGATTCCGGCCGACGTCAGCCAGGAAGCCAGCTTGTTGCCGAGGTTCAACACCGGCTGTGGGGCGACGATGGGTAGCACCAGCTCCGCGCCGGGTGCGGACAGCATCCGCAGCACGGGGCTGAGGTCCGGGCCGAGACCACCGCTGCCGATCAGCGCGAGTCGCTCGCAGTAGTCGCGGTGCTGGTGGGTGAATTGCATCGCGATGCCGCCGCCGAGGGACTGGCCGACTACCGTTGCGCGGTCGACCCCGAGCTCGTCGAGCAGATCGCGCAGAAAGACCGCGAACGCTCCCAGCGAGTAGTCGCCACGCGGCTTCGCCGACATTCCATGACCGAGCAGGTCCGGCGCGATGACGCGGTACTTCTTGGACAGCTGCGGGATGATCGCGTTCCAGGTCGCCGAACTGCCGGCCATTCCGTGGATCAGCAGCAGCGCGTGGCCCTTGCCGGCGTCGCGATAAGCGATCCGGTCTCCATGTAGTTCGAGGTAGGTCAGTTCGCTCATGTCCACCGTTTACCCAGCCTTGCTCATTGAATGCATCGGTTAGTAGCCAACTGATACGTAACTTACGCCTTCGTAGGTTACTGGCGGGTAATAATGTGGCTGGACTCACTCACTCCCCACCTCGGCCTGCTGCGCCCAATCGTCGGCCCAGGCCTGCGCCGGCCGCAGTGCGGCCATCAGCGATAGCCCCTGGTCGCTGCGGTGATAGCCGCCATCGGACGGTCAGCTATAAACGACACCCCGCGAGCCGATGACTCGCGGGGTGTCGCAGGACAATCAGTGTCCCGATATCACTTCAGGTCGTACCGGTCGCTGTTCATGACCTTGACCCACGCGGCGACGAAGTCCTCCACGAACCGGCCCTTGTTGTCATCCTGGGCGTACACCTCGACGACGGCGCGCAGCACCGAGTTCGACCCGAACACAAGGTCATTCGCGGTCGCGGTCCACTTCTGCGCACCAGACGCCCGGTCGTAACCCACGTAGACGTTCTCCGCCGTCTCCGACGCCTTCCACTCGGTGCTCATGTCGAGGAGATTGACGAAGAAGTCGGTGGTCAACGTACCCGGCTTGTCCGTGAACACCCCGTGCTTGGAGCCGCCGTGGTTGGCGCCGAGCGCCCGCAGACCACCGATCAGTGCGGTGAGCTCCGGACCATAGACACCCAGCAGGTAGGCCCGTTCCAGCAGCAGCTGCTCGAGCGGGGCCTTCTCCCCGGGACGGACATAGTTGCGGAACCCGTCGGCCCGCGGCTCGAGTACCGCGAACGCGTCCACATCGGTGCTCTCCTGCGAGGCGTCGGTGCGTCCCGGCGCGAAGTGCACCGTGATCTCGTAGCCGGCATCCTTGGCGGCCTTCTCCACCGCCGCGGACCCGGCCAGCACGATCAGGTCAGCCAACGAGATTTTCTTTCCGCCGCCGGCCGAGGCGTTGAAGTCCTGCTGGATCTTCTCCAGCACGGGCAACACCTTGTCCAGCTCGGACGGCTCGTTGACTTCCCAATTCCGTTGTGGCTCAAGACGAATACGCGCCCCGTTTGCCCCACCGCGCTTGTCGGTGTTGCGGTAACTCGACGCCGCCGACCAGGCCACCTTGACCAGCTGAGGAATGGACAGGCCGGAGTCGAGCACCTTGCTCTTCAGGGCCGCAACTTCCTTGTCGCCGACCAGCTTGTGGTCGACCGCCGGGACAGGGTCCTGCCACAGCTGCGGCTCCGGAATCCAGGGCCCCAGGAAACGCGAGACCGGTCCCATGTCGCGGTGCAGCAGCTTGTACCAAGCCTTGGCGAACGCGACGGACAGCTCCTCGGGATGGTCCAGCCAGCGCTTCGTGATCTCCCGGTAGATCGGGTCCTCCCGCAGTGCCACGTCGGTGACCAGCAGCGTCGGGGCGCGACCCGGCCCACCGAACGGGTCGGGAATCGTGCCCGCGCCGGCGCCGTCCTTCGTGGTGAACTGCCAGGCTCCGGCGGGACTCTTGGTCAGCTCCCACTCATAGCCGTACAGGTTCTGCAGGAATCCGTTGCCCCACTTGGTCGGCGTCGAAGTCCAGACCACCTCGAGGCCGCTGGTGATGGAATCTTTGCCCTTACCGCTGGCGTAGGAACTCTTCCAGCCCAGCCCCTGCTGTTCGATCGGCGCGGCTTCCGGCTCGGGACCGACGAGATCGCCGTCGCCGGCGCCGTGGGTCTTGCCGAAGCTATGCCCGCCGACGATGAGGGCGGCGGTCTCCTCGTCGTTCATCGCCATCCGGCCGAACGTCTCACGGATGTCCACCGCGGCAGCAATCGGATCCGGCTTGCCTTCCGGGCCTTCGGGATTCACGTAGATGAGGCCCATTGTGGTGGCGCCGTAGGGCTCCGCCAGGTCCCGCTTCCCCGAGTAGCGCTTGTTGGTGCCGAGCCACTCGTCTTCTTCGCCGAACAGAATTTCCTCAGGCTCCCAGATGTCTTCGCGGCCGAAAGCGAAACCGAAGGTCTGGAATCCCATTGACTCCAGCGCGACGTTGCCCACAAAGAGCAGCAGGTCGGCCCAGGAGATTTTGTTGCCGTACTTCTGCTTGATCGGCCAGAGCAGGCGACGGCCCTTGTCCAGGTTCGCGTTGTCCGGCCAGCTGTTGAGCGGGGCGAAGCGCTGCATGCCCTGACCGCCGCCACCGCGGCCGTCGTGAATGCGATAAGTACCCGCGGCATGCCAGCTCAGCCGGATGAACAGGCCACCGTAGTGACCGTAATCGGCGGGCCACCAGTCCTGCGAAGTGGTCAGCATCGAGATCAGGTCGGCTTTGAGAGCCTCGACGTCGAGCTTGGCGAACTCCTTGGCGTAGTCGAAGTCGTTACCGAGCGGGTCGGACTGCGGCGCGTGCGGGTGCAGCCTCGATACGTCGACCTGGTTGGGCCACCAGTCCTGGTTGGTCAGGGGAGCGTGACCTTTCTGCTCCGGCGCGTGAATTACCGGGTTTTCGCTCTCACTGTGAGTTGTATCTGATGACACAGCATTCCTTTCGAGGGTGGTGATTGGGCTGCGATCACGGCTGTGATCAGGACATCGCGCTGGAGCAGTCAGGACATAAGCCCCAGTAGATGACTTCGGCCTCGTCGAGGACGAAACCATCGAGAACGTTGTTGTTGTCGGAGGGAGTGAGGCAGGGCGCGTCGCCGACCGCGCAGTCGATGTCTGCGATCACGCCGCAAGACCGGCACACGAGATGGTGGTGGTTGTCGCCGACTCGGGCCTCGTAACGCGCCACCGAACCCAAGGGCTGGATGCGCCTAATCAAGCCCACGGTGGTCAGCGCGTTGAGCACGTCGTAGACGGCCTGGCGGGACACGTCAGGCAGGCCGACCCGCACGGCCGAATAGATCTTCTCGGTATCGGCATGCGGAAGGCCGTGCACCGCCTCCAGCACGGCAAGTCGCGGCCGGGTGACTCGCAGATCAGCCAAACGCAGCTGGCCCGCGTAGTCCACCGTTGACGACACACTGCCAATATGTCGCACTTATCTGGACTCGGTCAAGACTTTGTCCAAGCAATGCGCAAATATCTGGCGAACGGGGGACGGGCAGGCAGGCAAGGAGCCGTGGATACGCCGCCGGGTCCTGCGGACGAGGCGCCGGCGGAGCTAAACCCTTGCCATCCTGTGCGCTGGAGGCGACGCTGAGGTTTCCACCTAACAGGGGCGTGTGTAGCCATCGCGCGTGGACGAAAGGACGATCGGTTGCAGCCTGATTTCCAGACCCTAATTGTCGGTGCCGGCTTCTCCGGAATCGGCGTTGCCATCGGGCTGGACGCCGCCGGGATGAACGACTACCTGATTGTCGAAGCCGGCCAGGGCGTAGGCGGCACCTGGTACTGGAATACCTACCCTGGGATTGCTGTGGATATCCCGTCGTTTGCCTATCAGTTCTCGTTCGAACAAAGTTCGGAGTGGTCGCGCACTTACGCGCACGGCCATGAACTGCGGGCATACGCCGAGCACTGCGCCACCAAGTACGGTCTGTTGTCACGAACCCGCCTCAACACCAAGGTGATTGGTGCCGTATTCGACGAAGAAAACGATCTCTGGCGGATCGATCTCGATCCCGGCGGTTCGGTAACCGCCCGTTTCTTGATCAACGCCAGCGGCGTGCTCACCATCCCGAACCTGCCGGACATCGACGGAGTCGACTCGTTCGCTGGCACCACCTTGCACACGGCACGGTGGGATCATGGTCAAGACCTTGCCGGCAAGCGGGTGGTTATCGTCGGTACGGGAGCGTCCGCAGTCCAGGTGATCGCCGAGATTGCGCCGATCGTTAAGCGCCTCACCGTTTTTCAGCGCACCCCGATCTGGTGCTTTCCCAAAGCCGACGTCCCCCTATCGACTGCGGCACGCATCGCGATGCGGATCCCGGGCGGTAAGGCCCTGCAGCGACTGATCAGTCAGGCCTATGTGGAACTCACGTTTCCGCTTGCCGCGCACTACTTTACGGTGAACCCGATGGCCCGGCATATGGACGACATCGGAAAAGCCATTCTGCGCAAGCAAGTTCGCGACCCGGTGGTGCGCGACAAACTGACCCCGCGATATGCGGTGGGCTGCAAAAGGCCGGGTTTTCACAACACGTACCTGTCGACGTTCAATCGCGACAACGTCGAGCTGGTGACCGCACCCATCGACAAGATCACCGGCGCGGGAGTGGCCACTACTGACGGGGAATCCCACGATGCCGATGTCCTGATCCTGGCGACCGGGTTCAAAGTGTTGGATGCCGACAACATCCCCACCTACCCGGTCACCGGCCTGGGCGGACAATCGTTGGCCAGCTTCTGGGACGAAAATCGGCTGCAGGCGTATGAAGGCGTAAGCGTTCCAGGGTTTCCCAATCTGTTCACGGTGTTCGGCCCATACGGCTTCGTGGGCTCGTCATATTTCGCTCTGATCGAGGCGCAAACCCGCCACATCGTGCGGTGTTTGAAGCGTGCTCGCCGCAGACCCGCGACTCGTGTGGAGATAAGCGGCGAGGCCAACGACCGCTATTTCGCCGAGATGATGCGCAAGCGACACCGGCAGATCTTCTGGCAGGAGACCTGCGCACTGGCCAACAGCTACTACTTCGACAAGCACGGTGACGTGGCGCTGCGTCCGGCCACCACGCTGGAGGCGTACTGGCGCAGCCGCCGGTTCCCGCTGGACGACTATCGATTTACCGCCACCGCCACCGGCCGCGCCAGGGCCGACGTTTAGCCACCGCAACCAGGAGTGTCAGCGCGGCGGGACGCGGGCGAGCAGTCGTAGCACCTTTTTGCGTTGTCGCCGTTGAGGTTTAAGCATCCAGGCGAGGAGTGTGGGCTACACCTGACGCCACGGCGGCTGCGTCGGGTCGACGAGCTTCTGGTCGACGGGGCCAACCCCAAAGACGGCAATCACGGCCGGGTCTGCCTGATTTGCCGGGACACCATCGTAGTGCGGAGTACGCGCGGTCCGCTTCACATATCCGCCGGGGCCGACCGGAAGCGCATCCTGCGGCTGAAAATCATTGCCGCTGTTGACAAACCAAGTGCCGGACACCACGACCTGAATCCGGTCGGTTGCATACGTGTGTGGGGCACTGAACCAACCCGGATTCCATTTCATCATCACCAGATAGGGGCCCGGTTTATCGAAATCACCATAAAGCTTTGCCATTTCGCCGCTGTGCGCCGGTAGGTTGCCCCACGGTTGGAAGTCGATTTGATCGAATTGTTCGACGAACGTTTCGTGTGGGTCCGGGCCCGTTTCGGGCGCCGGCGCCAGTCGGATGTTGCCGACATCGTCCGGCTTGCCCGTTTTGTCCGAGGCAGCGACCGCCGCAAGCAGCAGTGGCGCTGCCATCAGCAGTGATCTCCGGTTGGATTGCCTATCGCCCATCACATGGCTCCCTTCGACTGACTCAACCGTCCTTCTGGTACACCAACCAGTGCAACTCGATGGGGGATTCCTCCGGCGCGACGTCGAACACGTCCAGCCCACGCGCCCACCCATCGAACCAGTCGGTGGGCGGCCAGGCACCGTCGGGCAAGTGGGTCTTCTCGTAGTCATAGGCCGAATCGTCAGCGATGAGTTGAACAGGTAGTGCGGTTACCGCCTCCGCGAGCTCGTCGCGCGTGAAAAACGTGCTGTTGCACTGCTGTCCGAGCTCCCGCGCGGCCTCGTCAGGGATATAGCCCGGGCGCGTCAGGAAGGTGTTGAACACCAGGCGACCAGCGGGCGCCAACGCCTCGATGGCGAGTTCGAATAGGCCGCGCAGATCCCGCGCTGTCCGGAAGTCGGGCACCAACTCCGAGGCCACGATCAGCTGATATTTCTCGCCCAGGCCTTCCAGGGCCGTGAAGACGTCGCTTTGGATGACGCGGACCCCCAGCGACTGCCGTTCGGCCTCCGTGCGAATGATGTCGGCGAATTTCGCCGCCATCTCCACGGCGTCCACCGGGTGCCCACGTCGGGCCAGGGCCAAAGCATTACGTCCCGTTCCGGCACCAATGTCGAGGATTCGACAGCTCGCAGCCTCGGGCGCCTCGAGGGCCAACGCCCACACCCGGGCGTCGGGTGCAACGCCGAACAATGGTCCCTCGCGGGCGGTAACCCAGCCGTCGTAATCGACGCCGACCGTCGACCATTGGGGTTTGACGCGATAGTTCAACATCACGCCGAAGGGAGCGTTGAACTCGATGACGATGTTCGAACGTGACGACGCCTTGAAGGCCCTGGCCAGGTCGCGCTGCAGCAACGTCTTCAGCTGCGCTGACTCTTCGTCCGTGTAGTTGACGCCGAGGCTGGCGAACAGTTTGAGGCAGATGGTGAGGTACTCGTCGATCATTGCCGGAACGGCCGGCAGCGTGATATTCCCCTCGGCCACCGCTCGCCGAAGCAGACGTCGGCCCATCGCGTCGCGCAACATCGACTCGTTGAAAGACCCGGGCGACCGATCCTCCATCAGACTCTTGTACACGACCCCACCCGCAGCCGCACCGTGGGGCAGGCCCAAAATGGACGGATCGTCCGTTTGCTGACGGGAGGGGAGGCCATGAGCAAGGACGCGTCGTCCAATTTGGGAGAACAGAAGTTCGTGTCGTTGACGACGTTCAAGCGCGACGGCTCCGCCGTCGCCTCGCCGATGTGGATCGTCGCAGAAGGCGAGCAGCTCTGGGCATGGACACCGGCTGACGCGTGGAAGGTCAAGCGGATCCGGCGCGATCCGCGCGTCACGCTCACGCCCTCCGGCCGAACAGGGAAAGTGCAGCCCGGTGCGCCTGTCATCGACGCAACCGCCGAAGTGATCACCGACGCTGGCGAGGTGACCCGGGTCGAGTCACTGATCAAGCGCAAGTATGGGTTGGAGTTTCGGATCGTGACCCTGATCGAAACCATCGCGGCCCGTGGCCGAAAACCGCGATTCGCCGTGCGCATCACCGTCGCTTAGCGGAGTTAGTTTCCAAAGCCTGTCGGAGAGTGCGCCGCGGACGGGGCTCCGTTTAGGCGGCTGATCGCGAAATCTGTCCCCTTGTCGACGATGTTCGCGTCGTCGGCGTAGGTGTCGTGGGCGGAGAAGTTCATACCGTCCGAGCACACCGGGTCCTCGGGAGCGCAGACCTTGATGGTCTTGGCCTGATACGTCGGACCGATGACGAGCGGCGGCTGGCCGAGGAAGTCCATGGCGCGCACGTTGGGCGTGCCGAAGAGGACGACGGCGGCGACGTGGTCGGCGATGTCGGGTGCCAGCGGCTTGGGCACGGTCGCGGGATCGACGCCGTCGGGCACCTGGGCCGAGGTGACGAAGCCGATCACGGCCGCGCCCTGGGAGTAACCGCCGAGCACCATCTTGGTCTTGGGGCAGCTGCCGGCCATGTTGACGATATGTGCGCCGGCGTCGGTGATGCCTTGCAGGCCGGTGGACCATTCGTTGCTGGCGGGGTAGTTGACCGGGTACACGTCGACGGACTTGCCAGGTTGACGCGCGCGCAGTTGGTCGACGAATGCCTGCCCGGTCGGGCCGACACCTGGGGGCTCCCCGGTACCGCGGGCGAACACCACCTGCTCATCGGGACACGGATCGGCAGACGCCCACGGGGCATCAGCGGCGAGGCCCGCCCCGAGGACGCCAGTGGTCAGGACCGCCGCAGCCAGAATACGAAGGATGTAACGCGCGTTCATGTCGCAATAGTGCCCAATGAACACAATCCTCAAACGGGCGACATTGAACACAAGTCGATAATCGTCGATGCTGCTGCGGCGGTGGCGATGGGCGCTGCGGCAGGTCCGCGCCCATCATGCTGCTTGTCGAGCCGATGTCCTTGTCGCGGCTGACATTAACCGCGCCGGTGACAACGTCCATTGTCGACGCCAGCGTCGATACCGTCGATACCTGAATAGCTGCAAGCCATCTCGCGCTGTCGCCGTGCGTCGACTCAACGCCATTTGATGCCGCAGCCGATCGACGGCCGCTGCTCAGGGGCGACCGGCCGGCCGGCCAATACGGCGTCGACCGCTGCCCGGACGTCAGCCGCCGTCACGGGTAGGCCGTTGCGGGGCCTGGAGTCGTCGAGCTGGCCCCGGTACACCAGCCGACGCTGGTCGTCGAACACGAACGTGTCAGGTGTGCAGGCGGCGGAAAAGGCCCGTGCAACATCCTGGGTCTCGTCGTAGAGATACGGGAACGTCCAGCCGTGCCGACCGGCCTCGGCGACCATCTGGTCCGGCCCGTCTTGCGGGTAGTTGGCAACGTCGTTGCTGGAAATGGCGACCATCGCCACACCCTGATCGGCGAGGTCTCGGCCCAGCTCGGCGAGCCCAACCGCGACGTGCTGGACGTAGGGGCAGTGGTTGCAGATGAACGTGACGACCAGCGCGGAACCCGTCAGCTCGCCGAGCCCGACCGTGGCGCCGGTGGCCGGGTCGGGCAGCGCGAACGACGGCGCGGGTGTGCCGAGGGCGAGCATGGTGGACTCAATAGCCATACCGCCAGCGTAGCGGCGGCACCTGGGTCGATCGGGAGTTGCGCCGGCGGCCTGTCCTATTGCGAGTTAGCTGCGCCGGCACGGCCTGAGCGTTCGATGCGCCCTCATCGCGTCGGGCCGAGCCCGGCGCGGGCGGCGCCTTCCAGGAGATCGGCGGCGCGGGCAACGCTTTCGGCGGATTTGGTCATCTGAGTGGCGACCTCACGGGCCCGAGCGGCACATTGTGGAGTGAGGATGGTGTGGAGGTCTGCAACCAGTGAGTCCAAGGTGCTTTCCGAAAAGGCGCGTCCAGCACCGACTTTGAGCCCAGTGACGCCGTCTGCCCACATCGGCTGATCGAGCCAGAACCAGAGGATCAACGTCGGCACACCGGCCCGCAAGCCTGCGGCGGTGACGCCGGCGCCGCCGTGGTGCGCGACCGCGCGACACGCCGGAAAAATGATCGAGTGACTCACTTGGACGGCAACCTTTACATGGTCGAATCGCGGCACGTCAGTGAAATCGTTGGGGCCGCTGCAAATCAATGCCCGTTCGCCTAATCGCGCACAAGCCATACCGATCACGGCCACCGTCTCGGCGGGGGATGCGATCGGCGTGCTGCCGAACCCGAAGTAGATGGGTGGCGTGCCCTCGGCAATCCACGACAACACCTCGTCGTCGGCATCACCCGGCAACTCCAACGTCAGCGCGCCGACAAGCGGGTGCCGGTCATCCGGCTCTACCCATTCGGCGGCCGGTCCTGGCAAGCAGAGTGCGTCGTAAGCCTGGATCTCCAAGTGCGTCGACGGGTGAGGCGTCTTCGGCAGGTGCAATGCCGGGCGTTGAGCATTGTCGGTCTGCCTCGACAATTGCGTATACATTTCCCACGACGACCAGACCCGCACCGGGAAGAAATGCAGCGCGGCTAGCGGAATGCCGTGATATTCAGCAACATTGACAGCCAGTCCCTGCTCATTGAAGCCCGCCACCAGTAGATCGGCTCCGTCGACCAGCGGCGCCAACGCCGTGGTCTTTGCCGCCTTGACCTGGGTGACGTTCTGAATCACCTCGTTCAGCGCGACAACCGGATCGTCGATGTTCGCCGCGTAGTTGCCCACCAGTCCCGCGGCCAAGTCCATTTGTTCCCAGGAGTCCGGTCCGTAGGCCACCGCAGCGAGCCCCGCTGACTCGACGAAGCCGACCATGTTGGGCGCGACCGCCATGCACACGTCGTGGCCGCGGCGCATCAGCTCACGACCGACGGCGGTTAACGGCTCGACGTCGCCGCGGCTCCCATAGCCTGCGAGTGCGACTTTCATCGGCGGATAGTCACTGGCGATGACGGCAGCATCTGCGTGTGTCGTACCCGCGACGTCAGTGCAGCCTGTTCACCGCGAATGTCGCCGCCTGGTTCGTCATCCCTGAGTCAATGTAAGAAACATGCGCCATGATGTTCCCGCCTGGGGAGCAGATCGGGTCGTCGGGGGCGCACAGGCTGATGGTTTTCGGGCCGTACAGCGGGCTGATGGTCGGCAACGGCTGGCCACCCCACAACATGGAAGAGAATTGGCTGGTTGGCTCGCCGAACAGGGCGACGGCGGCGACGTGATCGGCGACCGGGGCGGGCATTGAATTACTGGCCAAATCGATCACCGTGGAGCCCTGTGAGTATCCGCCCAGCACGAGCTTGGTGTTCGGGCAGTTGGCTACTGTGTCCTGGATGTGAGCGACCGCGTCATTCTGGCCGGCCGTCGCACTGTTGTGGTAGTCGTCGCTGGCCGGGTAGTTGACCGCGTAGACGTTCACCGACCGGCCGCCGAGCTGCGAAGTGAGCGAATCGACGAATGACTGGCCCATATTGCCCAGACCAGGTTCCTGGTGGGTACCGCGGGCAAACACCACTCCGACGTCCGAGCATGGGTCCGCAAAGGCGGCAGGACTGGCAATGGGCCCGCTCAGCAATGCCCCCGCCACCACACCCGCGGCGCCAACGATACGAACAAGCCTGCGTGCACTCATCCCCAAACTCTGACATACGGCCGGAAACGGCAGTGCGGGCGGCTCGAACTTGCAGGTGGGAAGGAATCGCCCACTCCGGCAGTTTGAGCGTAGATGGCGCGGCGAAGCCGTAAAGCTACGGTTTGTGAGTGCTGCGACAGGCCTCGGCTGGACGTCCGGGGCTCGACGTGGACCACAGGAAAGGCGAGGTGCGGTGTCAAAGCGGTCCAATCGAGTAAGGATTGGCGTTCAGCTGTGGCCGGGCGGGGCACCGGACTATCGGAGCTGGCGTCAAGCGGTGCTGCGCGCCGAAGAACTCGGCGCCGACGCAATTTTCGGCTATGACCATTTCCACAAGCCGTTCGTCGAGATCATCGACGGCAGTCCGGTGCTCGACGACGACCAGCCCGACGTCAACAATTTCGAGGGCTGGACCGCCCTCGCGTCATGGGGTGAGATCACCACCCGAGCCGAGATTGGACTGCTCGTCACCGGAATCCCGTATCGCAACCCCGACCTGGTCGCGGATATGGCACGCACCGTCGACCACATCAGCGGAGGACGACTGATCCTCGGAGTCGGGGCCGGCTGGTATCCCAAGGACTTCATGGAATACGAGTACAACTACGGCACCACGAAATCGAGGATGGACCGGTTCGACGACGGCTTGGCGCGCATCGAACACCGGCTGAACCATTTGACGCCGCCTCCGGTGCGCCACATCCCGATCCTGATCGGTGGCGGAGGGGAGAAGCGGACCATTCCCGCCGCGGCCCGGCATGCCGACATCTGGCATAGCTTCGAACCGATCGACGAGTTCCGGCGCAAGAACGACCTTCTCAAACAGCTCGCCACGGAGGCCGGACGCGACGAGGCCGGTATCGAACGCGCGATGGCGTGGACCGACGCTACGACATCCGACGCCTTTGTCGAAGAAGGCGTCACGTTGTTCACTACCGAAATTCACCCGGACGCCAATGGTTATGACTTCTCCGAGCTGGAGACGATGCTCGCCTGGCGCGGTGAGTAGAGCGAACCTGCCGTGCCGGCGATGACCCAACGCAGGTGAACATCTGATTTTCAGAGAACTCGATGCGACGCCAGGGCTGCGGACACGCCGCGACGATGGAAGTATCACGGGCGTGGCCACCAAGAAAGCGCAGACCATCTCTTACCCGGCTCCAGGGTCCCGCCCCCACCGTTACGACCATGACCGGTTCGTCGACCCCCACGTCATCGTCCTTTTCGGCGCGACGGGGGATCTGGCCAAACGCAAACTGATCCCTGGCCTGGCCCACCTGGACCAATCCGAGCTCGCGCCCGACATCCAGATCATCGCGTCGTCGCTCGAGGAGCTGACCGACGACGAGTTCCGGGAGCTCGCGAAGACCGCGATCGACACGTTCGGCACTCACAAACTGACACCCGAACAGTGGGACGACTTCGCAAAGATCATCAGGTACGTCCCGACGAGCGCCGGACCGGCATCGCTCGCCGCCGCCGTCGCCGAAGCCGAAATCTCGCTGGGACCCGACACGCGTCGGCTGCACTACCTGTCGGTCCCGCCGAAAGCGGCGCGCGACGTCATCGTCAGGCTGCGCGAGGCTGGTCTCGTCGAGCGCTCCCGCGTGATCATGGAGAAGCCGTTCGGCACCGACCTGGCCAGCGCGGTGGCGCTCAACGATTTCGTGCACGAGACGTTTGACGAAGCACAGGTCTTCCGCATCGACCACTTCCTGGGCAAGGAGGCGGCCCAGAACATCCTGGCGTTCCGCTTCGCCAACGGACTGTTCGAGCCGATCTGGAACCGTAACTTCATCGACCACATCCAGATCGACATTCCCGAAACGCTGGGTCTGGACGAGCGGGCGAACTTCTACGAAAACACCGGCGCCTACAAGGACATGGTCGTCACCCACCTGCTCCAGGTGATGGCATTCGTCGTCATGGAGCCGCCGACTGCACTTGAGCCGTATGCCATCAGCGAAGAGAAAAACAAGGTGTTCCGGTCGATGCTGCCCGTCAAGTGTTCGGACGTGGTGCGCGGCCAGTACGGCGGCTACCGCGAAACCCCCGGGGTCGCAAGTGATTCCGACACCGAGACGTTCATCGCGCTCAAGGTCGCGATCGACAACTGGCGCTGGGCCGGGGTGCCGATCTACCTGCGCACCGGCAAGCGGATGGCCGAGGGCATCCGCATCATCTCGATCGCGTTCAAAGAGGCCCCCCGAAGCATGTTCCCGGCGGGCTCCGGCGTGGGGACTCAGGGCCCCGATCACCTGACGTTCGACCTGGCGGACAACTCGAAGGTGTCTCTGTCGTTCTACGGCAAGCGGCCCGGGCCCGGCATGAAACTCGACAAGCTGTCTATGCAGTTCTCGTCGAGAGAGATCGCCTCCTCGTCGGCCACGTTGGAGGCCTACGAGCGGCTCATCCTTGATGCGATGCGGGGCGATCACACGCTGTTCACCACTGCCGAGGGCATCGAATCGCTATGGGCGCGGTCGGAGGCGCTGCTCGACGATCCACCGCCGGTCAAGTCGTACCCGCCCGGGACCTGGGGTCCCAACGCTATTCACCAGTTGATTGCGCCCAACGCGTGGCGGTTGCCGTTCGAGCGCGGATGGCGCGAAAAGAAGTAGCTCCGTTCGATCCAAGTCCGCGGTAACCGATCGTTTGCTCCTTTTTAAATCACGCCGTTTATCTAGGCGTAGAGTCGGCCCGGGGTTTCGAACGGTAAAGGAACGGACATGCCAAAAATCGCGGCGAAAAACGCAAGCGAACAGCTGGTGCTCGACTTTGTGCATGCTGCCTACGGCGAGCAGATGGACATCGACGCGATGACCGCGTTAATGGCCGACGACTTTGCCTGGCAACTACATGTGCCGCTGTCACCGGTGATCGTCGGACGCGACGCGGCTCGCGCCGAACTCGAAAAGCACAGTCAGCTCTCGACCGGAATGATCGAGGGCAGTGAGATCCGCACGGTCGTGTCGGACGGAGACACCGTCGTCGTCGAGCGCGTCGACGTGAATGCGATGGGTGGCGTCGGCGGCGTCGCGGTCTCGTTCAACGTCACAGCGATCTTCGAGGTCCGCGACGGCTCGATCACACACTGGCGCGAGTATTGGGACACCACGCATGTTGCGCGACAACTGGGCATCGACCCAGCGCACATGTTCGACCCGCTCGACGGATGAGACGCGTCGTCAAGCGAGCTGGCTGACGAGCAGGCGGTATCCGAGGTCCAGTTCTGATTCCTGGAGCAGGTCCGCGTGTCTGCGCTTCCACGCGCCGGTTGCCAAGTCGGAGCGAAGATGCGCCAGGCCCTCCTGCACAAGGGGTTTGGGTGTCAACGCGAACAGCGACATACCCGCCTGGGCGGCATCGTCCAGGTACGTGTGCGGCCGGCGCCAGTATGCGCCGCCGAAACCGTCCAGACAGTCGTGCGGAACCGGGATCGACACCACAGACACCTGATCGTCGCCGAGCAGTGAAATCAGCGTGTCCATCGAAACCGCAAGCCGCGCATCGGTTTCCCCGGCGGCCGGCAGGTATTCGCGGACCAGCCAGAAATCGCGGAATACCGTGCTGTCCCAGGTGAGTACGGCAACGCGCCGACGGGCGACCCGCAGCATCTCCGACACACCGGCCGCCAAGTCCGTCCAGTGGTGGACGGTCAGCACTGCCATCGCGGCGTCCACGCCGTCCGTGCGGATTGGCAGCGATTCCGCGGCCGCTTGAACTGCGGGTGCGGCGGCCGCCGGCCGTTGTCCGATCATCACCCGGCTGGGTTCTACCGCGACCACTGTCTGCGGGGGCTCGTAGGACCCTGCCCCAGCGCCGATATTCGCCACCGACTTCTCGTCGCGCAAGGCGCGGTCAATGACGGCGGCAATGCGTGGATCGGGCCGACGCGTCAGAGAATAAGTGGATCCGGTTCGGTCATAGCTGGGCATCTCACAATCTTGGCGAACTGCTTACATCTGCGCCCAGACGATCTTGGTTTGCAGGTACGCCTCGAGACCGGCCTTGCCCGACTCATGGCCCCAACCGGACTGCTTGTATCCGCCGAAGGGCATGGAGTGGTCGTACGGAAACGCACAGTTCAGCCCGACAGTTCCGGCCTTGAGCCGCTTGGCCAGTCGGTGTGAGCGGCCGAGGTCTTTGGTCCAGACGGTGGCGGCCAGGCCGTAGGTGCTGTTGTTGGCCAGCGCGACGGCCTCGTCCTCGTCGTCGAACGGCAGGACCGTGACAACGGGCCCGAAGATTTCTTCTTGGAATAGCCGGCTCGTGTCGGGGTCGAGGTTGGTGACGACCGTCGGGTGCACGAAGTAGCCCTTGCGGTCCAGTCGGTGTCCACCGGTGACGATCTCGGCGCCGTCGGACTTGCCCTGCTCGAGATAGCCCAGGACGCGGGTGAGTTGCTTCTGGCTGATCAGCGGACCGCTCATGGTGCCCTCTTCTTTGGGGCCGCCCATCTTCATGGCGTTCGCAACCGCCGCCATGCCTTCGACAACCTGGTCATAGACGCCGCGCTGCACCAGAATGCGTGACCCACACACGCAGGCCTGCCCGGAGTGCACGAAGGTGCCGAAGGCCGCCAGCGGGATAGCTTTCTTCAGCTTCGCGTCATCGAAAATCAACACTGGGGACTTACCGCCGAGTTCCAGGGTGACCTTGTTCAGGTTGCTGTCCGCCGACGCGTGCACGATCGCACGCCCAACCTCGGTGGACCCGGTGAAGGCGACCTTCTCGACGTCGGGGTGCGCGGTGATGGCCGCACCGACGGTGTGTCCGTGACCGTTCACCAGGTTCGCCACCCCGTCGGGCACGCCCGCCGCGGCGAGCAACCGCATCAGGACCAGGGCCGAAAGTGGCGTCTCCTCAGCGGGTTTCACGACGCTGCTGCAGCCAGCGGCCAGCGAGGGCGCGAGCTTGGCACAGAAATTGAACACCGGACCGTTCCACGGGAAGATCAGCCCCACCACGCCGTAGGGCTCCCGCAACGTGTAGGTGTGCAGGTGCGAGTCGACACCGGTCAACCCACCGGTGTTCACGTCGCGCGCGATCCCGTCGATCTTGGTGCACCAGCCGGCGTAGTACCGGAACCACTCGGCGCCGACGGACACCTGCATCTTCGCCTGCTCCCGATACATGCCGGCGTTGAGCATTTCGAGTTCGGCGAGCAGCTCGGCGTTCTGGTCGATCAAGTCAGCCACCCGCCAGAGCACCTTGGCCCGGTCGTAGTCGGGCTTGCCTGACCACACGCCGGACTCGAAGCTCGCCTTCGCGCGCGCGACCGCGTCGTTGACGGCATCGATTCCGCAGTCGGTGAACTCGGTGATTTGTTCCTCGGTGGACGGATCGAAAATGGGGATCACGTCACCGGAACCCGGTCGGTTGCGGACCTCGTCGAGTACCGCCTGCACCGTCATGAGCAATCCCTTCTCGCCTCTTTGCGATTCACCACGCGGCCGAAGTTACGCGGTTAACCACCTGGTGTCTAGCACCGAGCGACGCTGGGAGACAGCTGAATCGGATGTCTGCGAATCGCGAATCGCCGAGTCAGCGGGGGATGTAGTCGAACTTGTCAGGATTGGGCCCATTGCGGCCGTCCTCGCCACGGTCCAAGCCGGAGATCGCGTCCATGTCACCGTCGGAGAGCTCGAAGTCGAAGATCTCGAAGTTCTCCTTCACCCGCTCGAGGGTTACCGATTTGGGGAACACGATGTCGCCGCGCTGGATGTGCCACCGAAGGACCACCTGCGCGGGCGTTTTGCCCAGCGGCTTGGCGATTTTGGCCAGCACCTCGTCGTCGAGGACTTTGCCCTGAGCGATCGGCGCCCAAGCCTCGGTCACGATGCCGTGGGCTAGGTCGTAGGCCCGCACCTGCTCGTTGCCGAAGTAGGGGTGCACCTCGACCTGGTTGACGGCGGGAACGGTCTTGGAACCTTCGGCAAGGCGATCCAGGTGGTCGGGCTGGAAGTTCGAAACGCCGATGCTGCGGGCGCGTCCACCTGCGGCGAATTCTTCGAGGGTGTTCCACGTTGACACGAAATCGCCGTCGTACAGCGTGGGCAACGGCCAGTGGATGAGAAAGAGGTCGACGTAGTCGGAGTCCAACGCGGACAGCGTCGCGTCGAATGCGCGACGCGCGTCGTCGGGTCGGTGAAATCCGTTGTTGAGCTTGCTTGTAATGAACACCTCGCTGCGGTCCAATCCCGCGTCACGAATTCCTTGGCCGACTTCCTTCTCGTTGCCGTACATCTCCGCGGTGTCGATGTGGCGATAGCCCACTTCGAGTGCGGAACGAACTGCGGCAGCAGTTTCGACGGGTTTGATCTGAAAGACGCCGAACCCCAACTGCGGGATGGCGTTCCCATCGTTGAGGGCGATGGTCGGGACAGAGCTCATGCGTTCAGCCTCCTGATCTGACGGGCAACGGTCACTGGGGTGCCCAGTTCTGGCGGTACCCAACACCCGAGCTTAGGCGGAGCAGGGGAGTGCAACCCATGTCGGGAACGCACGGCCGCACTTGATTGGATGAGGCCATGGCACCCACACTGCGTCCGCGCCGATCTGCACTTTATTTGCCCGGCAACAAGGATCGGGCGTTGGAGAAGGGCAGGACGCTGCCGTCGGATGTGTTGATTTTCGATCTCGAGGATGCCGTCGGTCCCGATGCCAAAGCCGAATCGAGAACGCGGGTGTGCGAAGCGATCTCGACCGGAGGCTACGGCCCCCGAGAGGTCGTGCTGCGTATCAACGGCTTGGACACTGAGTGGCACGATGACGATCTCGCCGCCGCGGCCCGCTCGGGGGCGCATGGTGTGCTGGTGCCCAAGGTCGAGCGCGCTCAACAAGTCCAGGCGTTGGCCGCGGCGCTCGACGCGTTCGGAGCGCCGAAGTCATTGCAGCTGTGGGTGATGATCGAAACGCCAGGCGCGTTCCTGCGTGCCGAGGAGATCGCCTCGGCCAACGATCGGTTGGCCGTGTTGGTGATCGGCACCAACGATCTGGTGAACGATCTGCATGCGTTGCACGTACCCGGCCGCGCCACGGTGGTGCCCGCGTTGTCGCTTGCCGTGTTGGGCGCCCGGGCGGCCGGAAAAGTCATTTTGGACGGCGTGTTCAACGCCATCACCGACGAAGACGGTTTTCGCGCCGAGGCTAAACAGGGCCGCGAAATGGGGTTCGACGGCAAGACGCTGATCCATCCATCCCAGATAGCCCCGGCCAACGAGGTGTTTGGCCCATCGGACAAGGAGCTAGCGGACGCCCGCAAGATCATCTCGGCCTATGAAGAGGCTCAGGCCGCCGGAACCAGCGTCATAACGGTCGACGGCCGGATGATCGAGAGCCTGCACGTGCGCGACGCCCAGCGGATCGTTGCCCTGGCGGATCTCATCTCCGAGAAGGAGTCGGCCTCCTAGGCAATCAACGCCGATGCACCGGCAGGTCGTCGCCGAGTTCGTCAAGCAAAGCGTGATTGAGGCCGAAGGCGATTTTGACTTCGTCGACGATGCGATCGATATCGTCCGCGTCGGGGCAAAGCGCGTCGAGGCGGGCTCGATAGGCGTCCTTATAAGGCTTGGGTCGTATCGGGAAGTTGTAGAACGCGAGGCCTTCGCCACCAAGACCGAAGGTGCGATCGAGCACTTTGCCAATCGCGCGGCCCCCGGATAGGTCGCCGAGGTAGCGCGTGTAGTGGTGGGCCACCAGCGAGCCACCCCACGTCAGGGCGGTAAGCCGCTCACTGTAGGCCGCGGCCGCGGGGGAGTTGGCTTCGTGGCCGGCGCCGGGTCGCCAATGTTGGAGATCGGCGTCGAGTGCCGTCAGCCGCTCCAGCGCTGGGTCGTACACGGTGGCAACCATGGGGTCGTCGCGGCGAGCACGGATGGCCTCCTCAAGAGCCGCGTACACCTGACGCAACCGGAGCAAGTAGGCGCAATAAGCGGTAGCGGTGACCCGGCCGGCAAACAGCTCGGCGATGAAGGGGGTTTGCTCCGCCGCGAGATGTTCTGCCGCGGATCCTTCCTTCATGGCAACCGACAAACGTCGGACTACAGGGACCGCGGTCGGGCACATGTCTGCCCAGATTACATTGGTAGTTGCTGCTGGCGCGGCAACCGATCGGCAGCCGGCTTGGTGGCAAAACAGGGATTGTCGTTGGGAAGCGCCGGTAGCTCCGCGCCCCTCCGACGTCAGACGGGAACTACCGTGTGCGCGTTGGGAATCGGTGTCGAGCCGGGCTGATCGCGTGACCAGCGACGACCTCGTCCCGATCGACACACCCATCGACCTCGACAACTGCGCCCGTGAGCCGATCCACATCCCGGGCAGCATTCAGCCGCGCGGTGTGCTTGCGATGGTGAGCGAGCCTGACTTCCAGGTGCGTCAGGTCAGCGCCAACGTTGTCGACCTACTCGGACGCTCCGTCGATGCCGTTCTGGGCCGGCACCTGTCGGCGCTGATCGGTACCGAACAGGCCGCTCGAATCGAGCACGCAGCCTCGGCCTTCGGCAGTCTCCGTCAACGCAACCCGCTCGAGTGCGTGATTGACGTGGCGGGCGAGCCACGGGAGTTCGACGCCATCCTGCACCGTGAGCCCGGCGGTGTGCTGCTGGTTGAGTTCGAGATCGCCTACGGCGAACGGCCGTTCTCCTTTCCGAATACCTACCAGGCGGTGCGCGACTCGGTAGAAGAGCTGAACCGGGCCACCACGCTGACCGAGCTGTACAACACCGCCGCACGCGCGGTCCGCGACCTCACCGGCTTCGACCGCGTGATGGTGTACCGCTACGACGAGGACTACAACGGCGAGGTCGTCGCTGAGCACAAGCGCGAGGACCTCAACTCGTTCCTCGGCCTGCACTACCCGTCCACCGACATCCCCGCGCAGGCGCGGGCGGTCTACGAGAAGAACTGGCTGCGGCTCATCTCGGACGTCGACTACACGCCCGTACCCCTGGTTCCGGCCATCGACCCGGCGAGCGGCACGCCGCTGGACCTCACCCACGCCACGCTGCGCAGCGTCTCGCCCATCCACGTCGAGTACCTGCAGAACATGGGTGTGCACGCGTCGATGTCGATCTCGTTACTGCGGTACGGGCGGCTGTGGGGGCTCATCGCCTGCCACCACTACGCCGGCCCGCATCTGCCGCCGTTCGGCACCCGCGCGGCGGCAGAGTTCCTCGGCTCGACCCTGTCGCTGCGGCTGGTCGACCGGTTCGAGGACGACCAAGTGCACAAGCGGTTGGCCGCGTATGCGGTGCTGGCCAAACTCACCGCCGCCACGCTGAGCGACAGCGAACCGCTCACGACGGCGCTCCTCGGAGCGCCCGATCTGCTCGATCTAGTGCCGGCCGACAGCGTCGTCGTAGGCATCCACGGCGACCACCGGCAACGCGGGCCGGTTCCGCCCCCGGAGGTCGTGTCCGCCGTCGCCGCCTGGGCGCGCGGCGCGGGCGACGAGTTCGCAAGCAGCGAGTGCCTGTCCCGCGAACTGTCCGCGCTCGACCTCGACCCACAGTTGGCCGCCGGCGCCCTAGCGCTCAACCTGCCCGACGGGCAGTACATAATCTGGTTCCGGCGCGAGGTGCTGCGCTCGGTGGACTGGGGCGGCGACCCGCACAACAAGGCGATCGCGGTCAGCGAAGGCGACCAGATCCGAATCAGCCCCCGTAAGTCGTTCGACCGGTGGCGTGAGGTAGTGCACCAACGCAGCGAACCGTGGACGCGCAGTGAGACCGAGTCCGCCGAGGGGTTGCGACGCCACCTGGTCGAGGCGCTGTACCGTCGCACGCGGGGTGCGCTGCGGGTGGCCGAGACGCTGCAACGCAGCCTGCTGCCCGCATCGATCCCGACGCTCGAGAACTGGCAGTTGTCGGCTCACTACGAACCGGCCGCGGGCGACAACGTCGGCGGCGACTGGTACGACGCGTTCAAGCTACGCGACGGCAGGTTGGTCGTGCTGCTCGGCGACATCGCCGGGCACGGCATCACCGCGGCCGGCACGATGGCCCAGTTGCGCAATGCCATGCGCGCGCTGTTGTTCGCCGGCGCCACACCGGCCGAGGCGCTGACCCAGCTCAACGACTTCTGCGTACACCTGGTGCCCGGCGCGTTCGCCACCGTCATCGCTACGCGGGTCGATCTCGGTTCGGGGCACGTAGAGGCCGCCTCTGCCGGTCACTTAATTCCGTATCTGACGAACTCGATCGCGACGGCTGTCCAGGCGCCGATAGCACTCTCACCGCCGATCGGCATCCGCGGCGTGACGTACGCGCCGAGCACGTTCACCGTCGAGCCCGGACACGGGTTCGTCATGTACTCCGACGGCCTGGTGGAACGCCGCGGGGAGTCGATTGACGACGGTCTCGACCGGCTGGCGCAGACTCTCGGCCGCGCGGGCAACGCGTCGGCGTCGTGGATCTGGACGGCGATGGCATCGGGCAACATCGACGACGACGTCACCATCGTCACCCTCCGCCGCCCCTGAGTGCTCGCACCTAGTCGATAGCCGGCAAGCATGTGGCCACATATGGCGCAGAGGCTCGATACAGCCGTTACATAGGTTAGCTATTTATTGTCGGTATTGCATGAGAACAACGAATATTTCAGTTAAGTCTTTTACCTGGGAGGGGGGATCGCCATGAACCTGAAGAAGATTGTCGGTGCGGGCGCAATCGCTGGAGCGCTTAGCCTTTCGGCCGTCGGACTCGCCGGTGCCGCTAACGCCGCTCCGGCGCCGCAGGCTGCGGGGAACACGGTCCAGCATGTGCAGCTTGACGGCTGGCACGGCGGCGGCGGGCACGGTGACGACCACGGTCGGGGTGGCCCCGGCTGGGGTGGACCCGGCTGGCGTGGTCCTGGATGGGGCGGTCCCGGTTGGGGAGGCCCACCACCGCCTCCGTGCGCGTTCGGCCTCTGCATCTGAGCGCGCCACTAGACATAGTCAACAGTCGCCTTGCCGATCCATTCGGCAAGGCAACTGTTGTTTTGCGCTTTAGCCTGAGGCGCTGAGGATGTTGATCGCGAAGATGAGCGAGTCGCCGGCCCGGATTCCAGCGCTGGGCTGACCGTCGGGGTAGCCATCAGCGGGCGTCATCGCGACGGCGACAGTGGACCCGACCTTTTGTCCCGCAATGGCCTTCTGGAAGCCCGTCACGACTCCGGTAAGCGGGAAGTCAACCGGGGCGCCCCGGTCGTAGCTGCTGTCGAACACGGACCCGTCCCGTCCATTGACACCCATGTAGCAGACCGAAACCTTGGCAGTGCTCGAGACCACCGGTCCATCTCCGGCGTGCAGCGTATGCACTTGGGTCTGGGTCACGCTGAACGGTGTCGTCACAGTCACGCGCGGAGCTGTCGTGTCGGTGGATCCGGTGACCGCGACGCTGCCGGTGGTGCCGGCCAGCGTCCAGTCAGGCGTTCCACCGTTCGGTGGTGCTGCGGTGGGGCACGAGCCGGCCGCGGTTGCGGTGCCCGATGCAGCGAGAGTCAGAACGCTTGCTGCGACACAAGCCGCAAGCGCAACAGAGGAAAAGAGCCGGGAGGATTTCACGGCCGTCACGCTACAGCCACTTATCGCAACCTTTGCCGCTAGCCCACGCGTGAGACCCCACCAGTGCGCTAATAGCGATAAATTGAGCACGCGTTAGTTCGCGAAGCAATGCTGGAGAACGCTTGCTCACAAGCATTTTTCGCCCCTTACTCAGAAAGGAAACGAATCGAATGCCCTCAACTCGCTGGCTCGCGACACTTACCATTCCGATGATGGCTGGCGTTGCCCTGGTTGGTAGCGCTGCGATAGCGACAGCCACGACTCCTCAAGACGAGGCTTACCTCGCACAACTGCGCGCCGTCGGCCTCACGTGGCCGCCGCAGACAGAAGAAGCACTCATCGGGGAGGCGCACCTCATCTGCTACGACCTCGTTTGGGGTTGGACGCCGCAACAGATCGCAGACGAAGTTCACCAACACTTGGATAAGAGGGGCGTCACGTTGCTAGATGTCGGAACCATGGTCAACGCGGCACACTCGACCTATTGTCCCGGCAATGTGTGCGACGCCCCAAGCCTTTGCACCTGACCCGCTGGGGCAGTGGTTCGACCTTGGTCGCCGTTGTAGGCCTGATTCTCGCAGGCTTACGGTTCCGCGCCGATCAGCTCGCGACCGATCGCTCTAAGGTTGTCAGCGACGCAGCGAGGTAGTCCTCAGCGAAAATGGGCATCTTGCCAACGCGCTCCCGGAAGTCCTGCGGCGTGCCGCTCCAGTCATAGGTGAGGGTGACATCAGTGGCATCGCCGTTCGGAGCGAGATCGTAGCGCCAGAACCAACCGCCGGGAGAGTGGCCGCCCGCGTCATCGAGCACACCCGGAATCCAGGCGATCGCGCGATCCTCCTCGAACACATTGACCAGGTTGTGTGTGACGTAGTGGCCACCGGCCCGTTCGAGGTACATGTTCATCGCGAAGAACTGTCCCGCGCCCGTGATCGGTGCGGTGTCCACAGCGTCACGGACCCAGTCAGTGGGTTCGGTGTTCTGGTGGCGGCACGGATCAACCAGGACAGCGAAGATCTCGGCCGGCGTCGCGGCGACGGTGCGGGTGACGACGTAACGTTCGGCGGCGAGCGTCATGAGTTGTCTTTCGGTCCGTAGGCGCGGGCGATGTCGGGTGAGTCAAGCCAACCGGAGTAAGTGGGACGAGAAGGCCACCCTTCAGGCGAATCCAGCCATTCCTCCTGACGGCCAAACGGCAGGATGTCGATCAGCCCGAACGAGTGACTGAGTTGCTCGGTGCCTCGCCCGTTCGTATGCCAAGTGCGGTAGACCATGTCGCCGTCGCGCAGGAAGACATTGACCCCAAAGCCTCCGTCGGGCGGTGCGTCCATGTCGGCGGCGAAAGAGCTCTCCGACGACGAGTACCACTCCATCCGGTTGCCGACCTTCCTCTTATAGGCGAGTGCTTCCTTGATCGGTCCGTTGGTGACGATCACGAACCGGGCGTCGTAGTTGTCGAGGAATTCCAGCCGGGTGAATTGCGAGGTGAAACCCGTGCACCCGCCGCACTGCCACTCGGCGCCGTCCGACCACATGTGGTGGTAGACGACGAGCTGGGAGCGACCGTCGAACACGTCAAGCAGGTGGATGGGCCCGTCGACACCGATCAGGGTGTAGTCAGGGATCTCGACCATCGGCAGACGTCGGCGCTGGGCGGCGATCGCATCCAGTTCGCGGGTGGCGGCCTTCTCGCGTTTGCGTAGATCGTCGAGTGTGGCGCGCCAGGTTTGGTGATCGACGATTGGTGGCAGGGCGTTGGACATGGCATCCACCTTTCCTCTCGAATAGTCCGTCTGGAAGGTCTGACTGATGGAACATCCAGAATTAATCGGAGGCCCTCGCTGCCATGAAGGTCTTGACCTCTATGCCCGAGCTCGGTTCGATAAATGGAAAGTTACGAGGGGAGGCCTGCAATGAGGAAGTTCGTTCTCCGTCTGGTTCCGGCAGCCATGGTGGCGTTCGCGTCAATGGCGGCCGTGGCGATCGTGACGCCTGCGGTGAGCAAGGCCGACTGCGCGGGCGGCGAGTGGTGGGACCCGACGGCCAATATTTGCCGACCGCTGGGTGTCGGACCACAGCCCTTGGCATGTGACCCGGGTCAGTGGTGGGACCCGACGGCCAATATTTGCCGGCCGCTAGGTGTCGGACCACAACCTTTGGCATGCGACCCGGGCCAGTGGTGGGATCCGGGCGCCAACGTATGCCGTCCGGTAGGCGGATAACGCGAACAGGCATCGGCTTCAGGAGCGTTGTGTGGCGTGACGGACCGCGCACAGCTAGCTCGTCGCTTGAGTGCTGATCGAATCGCGTTATGTGGCAATAAGACATGGCAACTTCGACTTCGGTAATTGAGCATTACCGGCTGTGCGAGCTGACGAATTCTACTGATGTAGCAGTCTGGATGGGGCTGAAATGCTCACGGCTAATGAAGGCTATAAAGGCTCGTCTTCGGCGGGGGAGTCGTGGTTTGTGGCCAGGTGGTGCAGGACTCGTTCGTTGAGGATGGCGAGCGTGTCGAGCTCGGCCGGGGTAAGCAGGTCGATGAAGTTCCGGCGGACGTCCGCGACGTGCCTGGGTGCCGCCTTCTCGTTGGCAGCGCGGCCGGCCGGCAGCAGGCAGACCAGGGTGCTGCGGGCATCGTCGGGGTTGGGCTCGCGGCTGATCAGCCCGTCCTTCTGCATGCGCCGCAACTGGTGGGAGAGACGGCTCTTCTCCCAGCCCAGTGCGTTGCACAGGTCGCGCGCGGGCATGCGATCCCCGTCGAGAGCCGAGAGCACCGCAAGGATCTCGTAGTCGGCCCCGGACAGGCCCGATTCCTGCAGGCCCCGGTTCAGGTGCACGACGAGCTGATGATGCGCGTGCATGAAGGCACGCCATGCACGGTCTTCACGGGCGTTCAGCCAGTTCGCTTCCATCGGACCCCATGCTACCCCGATTGGTTGACGCATCACCCATCCTTGCTTATGGTTGAGTAGTCAACCTTTTTGATCGTCAATCAAGACGGGATACGTCATGAGCAGCATCAGCATCATCGGTCCGGGGAACATGGCGAGCGCCATCGGCGCCCTGGCCGTCAAGGGCGGCAACGCCGTCGAAGTCATAAGTCGCGATGCGGCCAAGGCCGAGGGCCTGGCCAGGGCGCTCGGCAACGGCGCCACGGCCGGAACGTGGGGGGCCGCTCCGGCCGGGGACATCGTCATCCTCGCCGTGCCGTACGCCAGCGCCGTGCCGGTCGTCAGCCAGTACGGGGACGCGCTGGCCTACAAGGTCATCGTCGACATCACCAACCCGTTCAACCCCAGCGCCACCGGGCTGGCCGTCCCTGACGGCACCTCCATCGCGCAAATGGTCACCAAGGCCGCCCCCGCAAGCGCCCATGTCGTCAAGGCGTTCAACACCCTCTTCCGCGACGTCCTGGCCGCGGGCGGTCCGCTGGACGTGTTCATGGCCGGCGATGACGCGCAGGCCAAAGCGAGCGTGTCAGCGTTCATCGAGAGCCTCGGACTGCGCCCGCAGGACACCGGCGACCTGAGCATGGCGCACTGGCTGGAGGGCGCGGGCCTGCTGGCGGTAGGCGTGGGCCGAGGCGCGGGGGACTTCAACTTCTCCCTCGGCGTCAACTTCGGCTGAGCTCGCCGCCGATCGGGCACGCGGCCCGTCCCGGCTGACAGGTACATGACATCCGCATTATCGAATGAATGGAGTGATCGTGGGAAAACTCGATGGCAAGGTCGCGGTAATCACCGGCGCGACAAGTGGTATGGCGCTGGCCGGTGCCAAGTTATTCGTTGACGAAGGAGCTCACGTCTTCATCACGGGCCGACGGAAGGACGCGCTGGACCAGGCCGTCGAACTGATCGGCCGGAACGTGACCGGCGTGCAGGGAGACTCGGCCAACCTCGACGATCTGGACCGTTTGTTCGACACGGTCAAACAGGAAAAGGGGGCGATCGACGTGTTGTGGGCAAGCGCCGGGGTGGGCAAGCAGAGCAGGCTCGGCGAGATCACCGAGGAGGACTTCCATGACGCGTTTTGGCTGAACGCGCGCGGCACGCTGTTCACGGTCCAGAAGGCGCTGCCGCTGTTCAACGATGGCGGCTCGATCTTCATTACCGGGTCAAACGCCTCGCTGAGGGGCTACCCCAATTGGAGTGTGTACGCGGGAAGCAAGGCCGTGCTGCCCGCCTACGCACGGGTGTGGGTGTCGGAGTTGAGGGACAGGAAGATCCGGGTGAACGTGCTGACCCCCGGCCAGGTCGCCTCGCCGATGTTGGCGGAGGTGATGGACGAGGAGGCGAAGGCGCAGTTCGAGTCCGTGATCCCGCGGCGAGAGATGGGCCGCCCTGAGGAGGTCGCGTCGGCCGCGTTGTTCCTCGCCTCCGACGACTCGAGCTATGTCAATGGCATGGAGCTGGTGGTCGACGGCGGCACCACAGTGATCTGAGTGAGAGACACCAGGATGCACGCCGACCAGGTCTCACACACAAACAAGCCACAAGCACACAAGGAGTAGCCATGACCACCTTCGCCCCGCACCGCGACACCGTGGAATTCTTCGTCGAGTGCATGCACGGCGGCGCAGACAAAGACGCTCTTTCCGGCATCCTCGCCGAGGACGTGGTGATGTATGGCCCGCTCGGCGATGAGCCACTCACCGGCCGCGAGGCAGTCCTGGAAGCCATCCGGACCGTCGGCGCGGTGGCAGCCGACCTCACTTATAAGGAGGTCCTCAGCGGAGAGACGCACCACGCCGCGTACTTCCGGCTGCAAATCGAAGACACCGTCGTCAACGGAATGGACTACATCCTGCTCGACGCGGACGGCAAGATCGCCGAGGTGACCATATTTTGGCGCCCGCTGCCGTCCGGCGTCGCGCTGCAGCGAAACCTTGCGGATGCACTCGGCATGCAGCCCTGGGAACTGCGCACGAACGGGGAGTGAGGCGAACGCTTGATTAATCAGCAGGTCAGGCCGTTTCGCTAAGTTGACATAATGTCGCTTATCGGCATAACGCTGATGCCTGATCACGCGGGGCGAACCTCGTGAATCCCATTTACATCCGCCGCCATGGCCGGTTCGGCCACCCGCTCGATTGCCCTCGACCCCGTCGCTCCGCCGCCAGCCCGTACAAAACTCAGGACAAGGTAATTAACACTTAGATGCTGAGACGTTCACCGAGTCATCTGGGTGCGAAGTCCGCTGGGCAATCGACGATCGGCCCCTCTTCGCCCTCTGCCCCCGTCCGCCACTAATTCGTCACTGTGACGAATTGCATTGGGGCACAGCGGTACTCGCTAACCTGACGCGACGACCGATGCGGAGTTCCACGGCGCCAAACGCTCGGGCGAACCGTTCGATTCGGGAAGGTCCTCGCTGACATCCCACGTCGCCGAGAGCCGGCCGACACCCAGTGCAATTGCACAATGCAAGCCGAGTTCGACAAGCTGGTCCTCGGTGAAGTGCTCGCGCAGTTCGTCATACACCGCGTTATCGATGGCGAGATGATTGGTTGCGAACAGCTCGGCGAATTGCAGCGCGGCTTGCTCGGCGCCGGATAGGTTGTCCGCTTCGGCCGGTCGTTCCAATGAGCAGACCGCGCCTTCGTCAAGTCCGTCGTCGATGGCGCTCTGATAACGCACCGCGATGCAGCTTCGGCACTGGTTGAAAAACGCGATGCGCAGTCGCACCAATTCGAGCAGCCGCGGCGACAACGTCCCGTTGGTGCGCAGCGCCGCGGTCAACGAGCCGAGCGCTTCGGCCGCCGCGGGAAGCCGACCGATAATCCCGGCGACGCCGAGATTGATTTTGTCTCCTTGACCGAGATCTGTTGTCGGCACTGCGGCGAACGCCGCCGACGCCACGATTCGTGTCACTCCATCGACTCCCGTCTACACCCGCCCCGTTGCAGTATTGCCCTCTCCGGGTTCCGGCGCTACTCCCCCCGAAGCCGGGCCGGTGGGTATCAAATCGTCACTGTGATGAAATGCTCCACAGCCCTCGCCGCTGACCGATCAGCCGGTAAACGGTGCTCCGTCGAAGCTCTCGCGGGTGGCGAACTCAGAGACGGGCCTGCGGCGCAGCTTCGTCACTTGATGCACCGGCTTACCCAGCGGCACAACGGCGGCGATGGCGTATGAATCGGGCACTCCGAGCAGGCTTTTCACTCGTGGCTCTTCGGCCACGACCATCGTGGTCAAGACCCCGCCATAGCCTTCGTTGCGCGCAGCTAACAAGATGTTCCACACAAACGGGTACACCGACGCCCCGGGCACCACTGCGATGCGGTCGAGATCCTGATCGGTGGCGGCGACGACGGCGAGGTCCAGGCAGACCACCAGCACCACCTGCGCCGCACGCAGCGGAGCCGACATCTGCGCGGGTGCCTCTGTCTCGTCGATGGTTGACGCCGCTACAGCGGTGGGCTGCAACGGGTTCCACGGCCGCTCGCCATTAACGAGTTGCGCGGTGTAGCGACGAGCGGCCGGAAGTGCAAGGTCCGCCAGCGCCGACCGGGTGTCCTTATCGCGCAGAACGACGACGCGCACACCCTGCCGGTTCCCGCCGGTCGGTGCGAACCTCGCATTGTCAAGGATCCGTTCGAGGACGTCGTCGGGAAGCGGATCCTCGGTGAATTCGCGCACCGCGGCTGTCGATCGCATGACGTCGGATAAGTCCATGACCACCATGGTGCCGTACGTTCAGCCGGCGTCGTGGAAAACCAGGCCAAGCGTGTAGCGCTGCCCGGAACGGACCGTGGACACGCCATGGCGCACCGGGGCCGCTGACCAGCCCCGGGTCGATCGGACCGGCCGCTCTCTGGTCGTGAAAACGTACCCGTGCCCTTGCGGCAACGTGGTGGCCGTCCCGCGCGACTGCGCGCGGGCCCGCTGCTCGACGAGGAGAAATTCGCCGCCGGTGTGCGCCACACCCGGTTCGCTCAGATTGACGACGACCTGGAGCGGAAAGATGAGTTCTCCGTAGAGGTCTCGGTGCAGCGCATTCCAGTCACCAGGCCCGTACTTGAGCATCAACGCGGTCGGCTTGGTTTGGTCGACGCGATGGCAAGTGTCCAGCCATTCGTCGAGGGCGTTGGGCCAGGGCGCCTCGCGGCCCAACTTGATCCACCAGTCGCGGGCGATCGGCAACAACCGAGGGTAGAGCGCTTGCTTCAACGCTTCGATCGGGTGTGGGTACGGCCGGGTGAAGTAGCGATATTCGCCTTGCCCGTAGCGGTGACGGCCCATGTCGATGGTGCTGCGAAACAGGGTGTCATCGGAGTAGAGATCAATGACCGAAGCACACTCGTCGGGTGCGATCAGCTCGGGTAGCAGTGCACCGCCGACATCGTTGATGTCGGCGGTGACCGCATCCCAGTCAGCGCCATCGACGCGCTGATGCCATACCGAGGCCATCAGAACAACTTGCCGGCGACGGCAGGTGCCGGCTCTTCGAGTTCCAGTAGGAACCGCTTGCGTTTCAGGCCGCCCGCGTAGCCGGTCAGGGAGCCGTCCTTGCCGACCACCCGATGGCAGGGCACGACGATACTCAACGGATTGCGTCCCACCGCTTGACCTACCTCATATGCGGTGGTGCCGTCCGCCAGTTCGGCGGCCAACTCGCCGTAGGTCTTCGTCTGTCCGTAGCCGATGCCGGGCAGCAACTCCCACACCCGCTGCCGCCGGGGATCACCCAGCAAAGCGAACGGCAAATCGAACTGCGTCCGTTCCCCGGCGAGGTATTCGCGCAGTTGGTCGGCGGCACGACCCAACAGTTCGTCGGCCGTCGGCTCCACGCGTTCGCCCACGGCGCCAGCCGTAGGTGGATGCCAATGATGCGGGAAATACACGCCGGTCAAGGTGTCACCGTCGGCGACCAGAGTCAGCTCCCCCACTGGGCTATCGATCACTGTGTGTCGTGCTGTCATCGTTCAACCTCCTTGATAGGTAGACGGCGCCCGGCCCACAAACGTGAGATCGTCAGCCGGCTACGTGGTGCCCCGCGCGCTCCAGCTGTGTGACCGCTCAAGGCGGCAGGCAGCGGGCGTCATCTGTTGTGCGCTTCGGTTCGCTGTGCGTCGCAGGTGAGCACAATGCGCACAAGCCCGAAATCGTCGCTTACATCGACTATCGACTACAACAGCGACACAGGCATAAGCGGCGTCGTAAGTTCGGTTTAGACCAAATATCCGATTAGGCGCACGATCGCCGCACCAAGGAATGCACGCTAGCGCGAAAATTATTCGCGCATTAGCCGATTCCATAATTCACGTGCGGCGAAAGAAACGTCGACATTGCAAATACATGGAGGGGAAAGATGGTCGCACTGGGCAGCATCAACGGATGGCAACCACCCTGTGGTCCGGTAACCACGTGGACGGCCTCACCCGGGGCACGTGAAGCGGCTCGGACGGCGCGGCGCGATGGTCTACCTGCCAATTACCAGCAGGCTCAACACGTGCGGGTCGCCTACTACGCCAAGGCGATGGGTAGACAGCTGCCTCGTCTGATGGTCGTGGCGTGGGATATTCCGGGCGTGTGTGACATTCCGGCAATGACGGCCGCGATCAATGCGCATGTCCGTCGCCACGACACCTACCACAACTGGTTCGAATTCGAGAATGACGATATTGTCCGGCGCACCATCGACGACCCAGAAGCAATCGATTTTGTTCCTGTGGAGTTCGGAAATATGAGCGCCGCGCAAATACGTACACACGCGCTGACGACGACGCCGCAGACACTCGAGTGGGATTGCTTCACATTCGGCGTTATCCAGCACGCTGAATATTTCACGTTCTACGCCAGCGTCGACCATCTCCACATCGACGGTATGTCCGCCGGCCTGATCTTTCTCGACGTTCACGTCATGTACCAGAGTCTGCGGCACGCCACACCTACCGCGCTTCCGCACGTTGGGAGTTATTGCGACTACACCGTGCGCCAACGCGAGCAGTTGGCCAGCCTGACCCTGTCGTCCCCGCAGATCAAGGGGTGGATCAAATTCGCGCACGACAACAACGGTCACTGGCCGAGCTTCCCGTTGCCGCTCGGCGACACGTGGGCCAACAACAAAGGCGACTTTTTGACTGTCGACTTGTTGGACGCAGCCCAGACGGAGTCTTTCGACACCGTCTGCCGTGCGGCCAACGCCCGGTTCAGTGGTGGGGTTCTCGCCTGCGCGGCTCTGGCCGAAAACGAATTTACGGGCGCCGAGACCTATCACGGATTCACGCCCTTCGACACGCGGACCGCCGGCGTCGACACGATGAGCGTCGGGTGGTTCGCCAGCCTGATTCCAGTCACCGTCCCGACCGGAGCCGGCTCGTTTTTCGAATCGGCACCGGCAGCGCAGAAGTCATTTGACGCCGCCAAACACCTTGCGGGCGTGCCGTTTGAACGTGTCCTGGAGTTGGCGACACCGGATCAACTGGCCCTCAAGCTACCTACGCGCCCGGCAATGATGGTGTCGTTCCTCGATTTCCGCAAGATACCGGTCGCCACATTGTGGGAAGAAACGAACTTCGGCGCCTACGGCGACAGTCTGTCGCACGGCGGGATCAACATGTGGATCAACCGGCACGCAGCGAAAACCACCGCGACCATCTCCTTCCCGGATAACCCGGCCGCGCGTGGGTCGGTACACCGCTACCTCGCGGCGTTGACTCGGGCGTTCACGCGCGTCGCCAAGAACGCCTCGGAGTGGACGGACGCGGTTGCCGACCACGCGAACTCGGGGCACGGCATACCTGTCGTCAGCCTGTAATACGAAGGGACTTGCACAATGAGCAACGTAATCGACCTGGTAGACCAGACGCATTTTCTCGGCGAGAAGGCCACTGGAACCAGCAACGTGCTGCAGTGCGTCTGGGTCTACAACCGCACCATCGACATCGAAGGTTTGCGGCGGTTTCACCACCATCTTCAGCGAGGACGGTTGGCCCGCCGCATCGAACAGTCACCAGTGCCCTTCGGCCGACATCGCTGGGTCTCGCCCGACCGCTCATCCGACATCGAGATCGTCGAATGCGCCCGCCCCCGTGAAGAATTCGACACCTGGCTGGACGACCAAGCCAGCACCCCCCTGGATTCCGAGCACGGACCCGAATGGCACCTCGCGGCTCTCCCGTTCACCGACGGCGGCGCGGGAATCAGCTTCGTCATCTCACATTGCCTCACCGACGGCGTCGGACTCTGCGAGGCGTTGGCGGACGCGGCTTTCGGTCGCGACGACGTGATCACCTGGCCCGCTGCGGTATCGCGCCCACGGTGGCGGGCGCTGCGCGAGGACACCCGCCAAACCGTGCGCGACATCCCCGGTATCGGCCGCGCCGTCATCGCCACGGCAAGAACGACAAGGCGTAACCGCCGCACTGACGGATCTGCTACCCCGGCACCTGCCGGGCCACGCTCGCGGTTCGCCGGACCTGATGAATCCGTCACTCTCCCAACGGAAACGATTTTTGTCGACGCGCGGCAGTGGGACATGCACGCCCAGGCCTTGGGCGGGACGAGCAACACATTGCTCGCGGGATTGGCGGCCCGCCTCGCCCAGCGAATGGGGCGGGTCGGCCAAGACGGCTCGGCCACGTTGACGATACCGGTGAACGACCGTGCCGTCGGCGATACCCGCGCCAACGCAATCACAGGCATCGAAATCACTGTCGACCCGGCACCCGCGGCGACAGACCTTCGCGAGATCCGGACTGCAACCAAACAAGCGTTGATCCGCCGCCAGCAGGTACCCGACGAACGGTTCGCACTCCTGCCGATCGTTCCGCTGCTACCAAAGCGGCTGGTCAAGCGCATGGCCAGGATGGCCGTCGGTAGTGCGACCACCACCGCATCATCCCACCTCGGTGCGGTCAGCCCGGCCGCCAACCAGCCAGACGGCACAGACGCCGATTGCTTCGCCATGAAGATGCGTTACCCCAGCATGACCAAGGCAACGATGCACCATACCGGCGGCCTGCTCCATGTGCTCTCCGGAAGAACACACGGACAGGTCTTCGTATCGGTTGTGGCATATCAGCCGGGCAAGCTGAATGACGATCTACAACAGGTCATTTCGCGCACACTGAACGACTTCTCGCTCGACTGCACGACGAACCGGCGACAGCCTGAACCAGTGTCCGCGCCCGATCGACGCCCGTAAGGGCCTGCCCCCAGAAGCGGCCGACCCGAATAGCCGCCCCTTTGACCACTCACGCAAACGAATGAAGGTTAGTCATGGCCAACCAATCGATCACCTCCAAGATCCCGGCACGCATCGATGCCTTTTCGGTGCTGGGCCGCCTTGTGGCGCGTGCACCGTGGCTCGTTATCGCCGCCTGGCTCGCAGCGGTCGGCGTGCTGGCTGTGGCCTTCCCTCCGTTGACGAAGGTTGTGGAAAGCCAGACAGCTCAAGCACTTCCGGCCAAAGACATGGCGGCAGCCAACCAGATGGCCACAGATTTCGGTGAATCCGCACAGAACATCCTGATCGTTGTGCTCACCGATAACGAAGGCCGGCAAGGTCTGCAACCCGCCGATGACGCTGTCTACGGCAAGCTGGCCGCCACATTGCGTGCCGACACCCACGATGTGGCCGGCGTACAGGACATCATCACCACACCCGCGCTCCGTCCTTCGATGGTCAGTACTGACAACAAGGCGTTCTACCTGGCGGTGGACCTCAAGGCGCCGGCGGGCTCGCCGGAGTCCTCCCGGGCCTATCACCGGATCACAGACGTCGCCAAACGCTCCACCGCGGGCTCCTCGTTGACCGCGGAGGTCACCGGACAGGCCGCCATCGTCGGAGACATGTCAATCGTCAGCGCCCACGACATGCACATGATCGAAATAGCCACCGCTGTGTTGGTGCTCACCATCCTTTCGGTGATCTACCGACGACCGATCACTGTGCTGGTGCCTTTGATTACTATCGGGATCTCGGTGGCGTCGGCCCAGGGCATGGTGTCCGTGCTGAGCCAGCTCGGGTTAGGCGTGTCCGCGACGACGGTCGCGTTGATGACCGCGATGATCGTCGGCGCCGGGACCGATTACGCCGTGTTCCTGATCAGCCGCTACCACGAGTACATCCGGTCGGGGACGGACTCCGACCTGGCAGTACAGCAGGCATTGAGCTCGATCGGCAAGGTCATCGCGGGCTCCGCGGCCACCGTCGCCCTCACCTTTCTTGGCATGGTCTTCACTCGCCTACCCGCATTCACGACTGTCGGTCCGGCGCTTGCGGTTTCGATTGTGATCGCTTTTCTTGCCGCGATCACATTGTTGCCCGCCATACTCGTGCTTGCAGGCCGGCGCGGTTGGGTGACGCCACGCACGGCGCTGACCGGGCGGTTGTGGCAGAAGTCAGGCACCCTCATCGTTCGCCGGCCCAAAATGCATCTACTGATCAGTCTGGCGGTTTTGATCGGACTGGCCTGCTGCGCCGCCTTCCTGTCGCCCACCTTCAACGACCGGATGCAATTGCCGCAATCAGCGCCGAGCAACGTCGGCTTTGCGACGATGGAACGTCACTTCACCACCAGTGCGCTTCTGCCCCAATACATCTACGTGCGTTCGCCACGCGATTTGCGCACACCACAAGCCCTGGCCGACTTGGAGCAAATGGCCCAGCGCCTTTCTCAGCTGCCCAATATCGCCGCGGTGCGCGGCGTCACGCGACCTAACGGCCAACCACTCGATCAGATCAAACTCAGCTTTCAAGCCGGGCAGGTCGGCAACAACCTGGAAGACGCCTCGACGCAGGTCTCCGGCAACACCCACGACCTCGACGCACTGACCGCCGGCGCCGACAAACTCGCGGCAAGCCTCGCCCGGGTTCGCGACCAAACCCGCAGCGCCAGCGGGTCCACCATGGAGCTCGGCGCCACCTTGACCGAAGTACAGCAGCAGCTGGCCGGGGCAGCTCAGCTCTTGGACACGATGCGTGGACTGGCAAGCATCGGGTCCGCCTCGTCGGTGGCCAACAGTGCCGTCGACGCTGTCGGCCCCATGCTCGACGCTTTAGACGACAATCCGCTGTGCGATGCCAACTCTGCATGCACCGCTGGCCGCGCCCAGCTCCAACAGCTAGCCCAGGCGCGAAACGACGGAACGTTGACTGCGCAGATAGCCCCTGTGGTGCAAAGACTGCAGACGACGATGGATCGTCTGAGCACCCTGTTGGTAGCGGCAGGCAACACCAATGTGCCCGGACAGATAGCGCACCTGCAGGAAGGCGCCGACGCACTCGCCGACGGGAGCCAGCGACTGGACCAGGGGGTCCGCGCACTCGTCGACCAGACCAAAAAGATGGGTGTCGGAATGAACCAGGCGGCCGCTCTGCTGCAGTCAATGAATCGCGACGCATCGCGAAACTCTATGGCGGGCATGTACATCCCGCCCAAGGTGATCACCTCTGATGACTTCAAGAACGCCGCGAAGATGTTCATCTCAACCGACGGGCATTCGGTGCGCTTCATCGTCGAATCGAAATTCGATCCGTTCAGCACAGCCGCGATGGATCAGGTGGCATCGATCCTCAATACTGCTCGCGGCGCGCAGCCCAACACCGCACTCTCGGATGCGTCGATATCGGTGGTCGGCACCACCGCGATGTACAGCGCGATGCGCAGCTACTACAACAACGATGTTCGACTGATCGTCGTGGTGACGCTTCTGGTTGTCTTCCTCACCCTCGTCGCACTGCTCCGCGCGATCGTGGCGCCGCTGTACCTGATTGCCTCCGTGGTGATCTCCTTCCTGTCGGCCCTGGGCGTTGGGGTCATCTTCTTCCAGTTCGTGCTCCATCAGGCTATTTATTGGAACGTGCCGGCAATGGCGTTCATCGTGCTGGTCGCCGTCGGAGCCGACTACAACCTGCTGTTGATCACCCGAATTCGCGAAGAGTCAGCCGCTGGTGTCCGCAGCGGCGTCATCCGTGCCGTTCGTTCGACGGGCGGTGTCATCACCTCGGCTGGAATCATCTTCGCCGCATCGATGTTCGGCCTGTTATTCGGCAGCCTGTCGAGCATGGTGCAAACCGGGGTCATCATCGGTGTGGGGCTGTTGGTCGACACGTTCGTGGTGCGCACCATCACTGTGCCGGCCCTTGCGGCAATGCTCGGCCGGGCAAACTGGTGGCCTGCCAAGGCGATCACCATCCCGGGTGGCGCACATGGATCTGCGAAAAACCGGTGGCAGGCAAACTGCTCAGCGCGGTAGACGCCTGCTTCGCTTGTCGGTCGCTACGAATTCCTGCTCGGGTCGTCCCGTGGTGCCGTAACGCAGGCCCACGGTGACGTCGCCGGCAGTGGCCAACGCCGCCAGATACCGTTGGGCGGTTGCCCTTGATATCCCGATCGTCGCAGAAACTTCCGCCGCCGACATCGGCTTCTCGGATCTTCGCAAAGCTTGCAGCACAAGCTGCTTGGTGGAGGAGGAGGCTATTGTCGCTGGCTGTGTGGGCGCAATCCGAGGGCGCAGCGCATCCAGTGCCGCGTCCACGTCGCTGGAGCTCAGATTGGGGCTGGCCAGGATCCTGCGGTATCGAGCGTAGCCGGATAGCCGCGCGGCGAGCTCTGTGGTCGAGAACGGCTTGACGAGGTAGCTCAGCGCCCCTGCCGACATGGCTGCCCGGATCGTGACGGCCTCGGTGGCTGCGGTCAATACCATGCTGTCGCCGTGCAATTCTCGGACGAAGTCGATTCCGGACCCGTCCGGCAGGTACACGTCGACCAAGGCGAGGTCGACGGCGTCAGCCTTGCGCGCGGCCTCGAGCGTGTTGACGGTCGCGATCACCGTGAAGCCGGGAAGCGCTTTGACGATCTCGGCGTGCATATTGGCGACGCGGAAGTCGTCATCGACCACTAGCACCGTCAGGTCTGTGTCACCCATTGCGCCTCCTCAACCATCACGCCCGGCAGCCGGGCGATGAACTCCGCGCCGTACAGCTGCGACCCCGTCTTGCCGGGGCTGGCCAGCCAGAGGTCACCACCGAGGGAGCGGCTGATCTGGCGTGACAACGCGAGCCCAATACCCCGGCCGCCCGGTATGCCAGAGTCCGGTTTGGTCGTCGTGCCCTCGGTGAATAGATGGTCGACAAACTCGGGCGCGACGCCGTCGCCGCTGTCGACCACCGTGACATGCAGCGTCGAACCATCTTGCAACAGCTCAACTTCCACCTCTCTCGTCGCGTTGTCACTCAACCGAGCGGCGTCGATGGCGTTATCCAGCAGGTTGCCCACCACCGTGGTGACGTCGACCGGCAGCACGAGCCGGCCAGAGACCCAGGTGTTCTCACCGATCTTCAGCGTCACACCGGCTTCGCGCGCCGCTGCAGCCTTGGCCGCCAAAAATGCCTGCAGGTAGGCGTCACGGATGGAGTCGATGCCCGGTAGCGCGGATCCCAACGGGCCTGACCCGAGGAGCTCTTCCAGATACTGCAACCCCTCGTCGATGTGACCGCCGTGCAGCAGCCCGTTCAGCAGGTGCAGACGGTTGGCGAACTCATGGCGCTGCGCGCGCAGCACGGTGCTCATCAGCTGCACTGCGTCGAGTTGCCGGGTTAGTGATTCAACATCGGTTCTGTCCCGCACCACCAACACGGTTCCCAGCTCACGTCCTTCGCGCAATACCGGTCGTGCGGAGACCACAACGATGCGTTCACCGACATTGGCCAGCGTTGGCGCCGCGTTGGCCGCTTTGAAGACGTCGAGAACCCTTGGGGTCAACCCGATCTCGTCGACGTGCAAGCCTGTCTCGTTACCAATTTCGAGAAGCCGGCACGCCTCGTCGTTGACGAAGGTGGTATTCCAGGACGTGTCGGCCGCGAGGACGCCCTCGCCGATGCCTTCCAGCACCGCCGCCTGGGTGCGCACCAGCTCGATGATCTCGGCCGGACGCAAACCCAGTGTCAGTCCTCGCCAGCGCCTGGCCAGCACCACCGAGCCAGCGACACCGATCAGCAGGAGGACACCTCCCATCGCGGCCAGCACGCGCAGATTGGTCGAGAACTCGTCGTCGAATGCCTTGGTGGAGATGCCAACCGAGACTATGCCCAGCACCCGACCACCAGGCTGCTGCACGGGGACCTTCGCGACTATCACCACGCCGAAAACCGTCGGTTCTTGCGCGATCTGCTCGTGACCGGCTAGGGCCTGCGTGAAGTCGCCGGCCACCTGGTAACCCAGCATGTCCCGCTCGGGCGCCGCCAGCCTAACGCTGTGAGTGTTGGCGACCACCACGAACAGCACCTGTGTGCGCTGCTGAACCCGCGACGCGATGCTTTGGATCGGGCCGGTCGCCAGTTCGTCGACGAATCCCGGGATCGGGGTCGGCGACGCCGCATCGTATTGAGAGATGTTGTTGAGCACGGTCGGCGCAGAGGCCACCACACGGGCGATATCCAACGCGTGGACGCCGTACTGGACATTCAACCGGTGCCGGTTGTACGCGGCGAACAACGCAAACGCGACGATCAATGCCAGCGTCACGATGACGAGCTGCACCAGCAGTACCTGGGTGCCGAGTCGCAGGTCGATGCGGCCTTTGGCGGCCATGGAATGACCCTACCGCGCTCGTGAGCAAAATGCGCGAAACTCCGAAATCGTCGGGCCGTTGGTTGCGTAGCACCCACAGCACTTCGTCACGCCAAAGGTTCATTGGCCGATTACGTTGCGCTCGAGCGCTTCTCATAATCAACCAGGCGTGCCTGCAGGTCGGCGTAGGGCACCGACGGCGGCAGTGGCTGTCCGTCACGGACGGCCCGCGCCGCCGCGGCGGCGGCGTAGAGCCCCGCGCTGTAGGCAACCGACCCGGTTGACACCCGGGCCACCCCCAGCTCTGCGAGCTCGGCGAGCGTCATCTCGGGAACCGGCAGCGTGTTCAGGGGACGCGGGACTTGGCGAATGATCTCGGCGAGTTCGTCGCGATCGTTAGCCAGCGGCACGAAAATGCCGTCGGCGCCGGCGTCCACATAACGCAGCGCCCGTTCGATGGTGCTCGCCGGGTTGGCCTGCTGGCCCAGCCAGTAGGTGTCGACTCGAGCGTTGATGAACACCTGGGGATCACGGCGTTTGATAGCAGCCACTTTGGCGGCCGCCAATGCGGGGTCAACGAGTCTGCCATCGGTGCTGTCTTCGATGTTGAGCCCGTCGATCGGCAGCTGTGCGGCGTAGTCGGCGACGCCCTCCGGGTCGTCGCTGTATCCGTCTTCGATATCGACGCTGACATAACAACGCAACGACGCCAGCGCCGCCGCCAGAGCGATATTGCCGTCACGGCTGGCACGGCCCCCGTCCGGGTGACCGCGACTCGAGGACACTCCGAAACTGGTGGTACCGATCGCGGTGAAACCGTCCGCGAGATACGCCAGTGCCGACGCAACATCCCAGGCGTTCGGCAGCACAAACGGAACACCCTGATGGTGCAGATCGTGAAAACTCATGGCTCGCCTCCGATTGCCTGATCCTTCCTCATAGAGGTAAACGGCTGATAGCCCTACAACGTGAGATCGAGTCTTTGCCGGGGCCCGCTGACAGACAATGGTGGCAATATGCCCACGCGGAATTGCCTGCTCACATTTCACGACCAGCCGACGTCTACTCAATGAAGCCACTATTCCCCGCAGAGGATCTCGCATGTCGTCGGTGACTCCCAGGTGAAGACCGATCAACTGGTCAAGCCGCCGTTTGAGGCTCTGGTCGCACAGCACGGCACCACCGTGTTACGCGTCGTACGGGCCGTAGTCGGCCACACCGACGCCGACGACGCCTGGTCGGATACGTTTCTGTCCGCCCTGAAGGCCTACCCGCAGCTGCCGGCCGACGCCAATATTGAGGCGTGGTTGGTCACGATCGCGCACCGCAAGGCCATCGACATCACCCGCGCAGCGTCCCGGCGGGCCGTCCCGGTTGCCGATCCCCCCGACTCCCCTGCCGGTGATCGCGCCGACGGTCACGATTTCGACCTCGACGCGGCCGTCGGCGCGCTGCCACCCAAACAGCGTCAGGCCGTGGCCTACCACTACCTGGCCGGCCTGCCGTACTCCGAGATCGCCGTGATCCTCGATAGCAGCGTCGCCGCCGCACGGCGCGCCGCCGCTGATGGGATCGCCACACTACGACGTACTTATCCGCGTCTCGACACCACAAGGAAAAGCCAATGACCAACCGTGAACTCACCGAGTTCTTCCCCGTCGACCCGGGTCATCTCCAGCGCCTGCACGCCCGCCTGGAACACGATGCTCAAGATAGCGATTTGCTCGATCTGGCCTACCGGACAGTCGATTCCGCGGTCGGCACACTCCTGCTGGCGGCCACCCCGCGCGGACTGGTTCGGGTGGCGTTCGCCAACGAAGGCCACGACAATGTCCTGCTGACGTTGTCCCAGCGGATCAGCCCGCGCATGCTGGAAGCGCCCTCCCGGCTGGACTCGGTCGCGCGACAACTCGACGAATACTTCACCGGCCGCCGCCACAGCTTCGACGTCACGCTGGATTGGTCGCTCTCGCAAGGCTTTCGACGCACTGTGCTGGAGCATCTCAACGCCGACATCAGCTACGGCGCGACGGCCAGCTACGCCGCCTTGGCTCAATTGTCCGGCTCCCCCCGAGCGGTACGAGCTGTCGGCACCGCGTGCGCGACCAACCCGATCCCCATCGTCGTCCCGTGCCATCGGGTGATCCGATCCGACGGAACCGTCGGCGCCTACCGCGGCGGGCCGGTGGCCAAGCGCGCGCTGCTCGACCTCGAGCGCCAGCAATGACGATGGGCAAGCCGGCGCGCAATCGGGTTTCACCGCTCGGCGACATCATCGTCACCCCGGGACGCGGCGCCTGGATGGGCAACCGCGGTCGTCTGCACCAAGGCCGCGGCACTCGCGACATCGTGCGCAATCATCAGCACAAGACGTGGATCACTTGTGCCCTGTCGTTTCGGGGCCGGCGGGTCGCGCAGTGGGAACCCAACCGCTATACCCCGGTGTTCTTCCTCGACGAGGCCGTAGCGCTTTCCGCCGGACACCGCCCCTGTGCTGAATGCCGACATAGCGCCTACCACGAATACCGACGGCTGTGGGCCCAAACACACAGTGGCGCAATGCCTTATGCCAAGGATATGGACGTCCAACTGCATCGGGAGCGGGCAGGCCATCATCGTGCGCCATGGAGCGGGCTGCCCGATGGCGTGTTTGTCGCGTCCGATTCCGGGCCTGCCGTCGTCGTCGGTGACCTACTTGCGGTCTGGGTTCAAGACGACAACGTCTATCGGGACAAGCTGACCCGCCCGGGTGCGGGCGACGCGACCGTGTTCACCCCGCCCTCCACCGTAGAGATACTGCGCGCCGGTTACGCCGTGCAGATCGATGATTCAGCCCTGTACTGACACACTTTCGCGTGTGTATGGTCAACGTGGCCTGTCGGCACGAGGGAACAGAGAGCATCCATGGCAAACGGATTGCCCGACAACGCCTTCACGTCCCGGCAGGCACTGGATCCCAACCTGCGCAAGGTCGCCCGCTTCTTGCCCCGGGGTTACGCGCTAAACCGCGGCTACAAGTTCCAGCGGGCAGTCATGCTCCTCATGGGCAACGCAGGACGGCTGCCTAACGTGCCGGTTATCGCGGTCAACCAACACGTCAAGGTCCGCATGCATCGTCCAGCCGGACTGGTCGAGCCGGCACCGGCGCTGCTATGGATCCACGGCGGCGGCACCCTGATGGGAACCGCCGTCCAGGACGACAGGTACTGCCGCAAGCTATCTCGCCTCACCGGTGTCGCGGTGGCGGCCGTGGAACACCGCCTGGCCCCCGAGCACCCGTACCCGACGCCACTCGAAGACTGTTACGCGGCGCTGCTGTGGCTGGCGCGCCAACCATGGGTGGACCAGAATCGTATCGCCGTCGGCGGAGCCAGTGCCGGAGGACATTTCGCCGCGGCGGTCGCCCAACGGGCGCACGATCGCAACGACGTCAAGCTCGCCTATCAGCTGCTGGCTTATCCGATGCTGGACGACCGCACCGGCGCTAACCGCGACGGCCCGAAGCGCCTCATGTGGACCGAAACTGACAACCAGCTGGCCTGGCGGTGGTACCTCAGCGGAGCAGACGCGAAAGATGCGGCACCGGCGCGTCGTCAAGATTTGTCCGGCCTGCCTCCCGCTTGGATCGGGGTCGGCAAGCTGGACCTCTTCTATCAGGAGTGCGTGGAGTACGGACGGCGCCTACGCGAGGCGGGCGTGCCCGTCCACGAGGAGATCGTCCCCGGCGCGTTTCACGCGTTCGACCAGATCGCGGACAAGGCACCGATTTCGGTGAATTTCTTCGCCAGCCAGCGCGATCACCTGTGGGCCGCCCTGGCCGCACCCACCGACAACCACCTGCTCTGAGCAGTCCCCGAGACGCCACCTTGAGCCCCAAGACGGGCCATTTGACTGCAAAGTGTGCAGAACGTGCAACTATAGGGGCTATGGCTGACCAGATAGGCCTCCGCGAGCGACGTCGCCGCCAGACCAGTGCGGACATCCGCGACGCGGCGGTGCGCCTGGCGCTAGCTCGCGGTTTCGACAAGGTGACCATCGACGAAATCTGCACTGAGGCCGGCATCTCGACGCGCACCTTCTTCAATTATTTCCCGAACAAAGAGTCCGCGATCGCCTACGGCCCATCGGATATCCCGCCCGAGCTGGTCGCGGATTTCGTTGCGGCCGGGCCCGCGACCTACCCAGTGGTGCTGGCAGAATTAATCACCCTGGCCGCGCACCATCTCCGTGACGTGCCCCCGCGGCGCGAACAGGCCGCTCACATGCTGGAGCTCGCGAAGACGAATTCGGCGGTCTTGGCGGCTTTCCTTGCCGATTTGGAGCGGTTTCAACATCAATTGAACGACATCATCGTCCGCCGCCAGGCGATGCATCCCGAGGACGAAATGGCGGCGTTGATCTCTGCGCTGGCATTGACAGCGGTCCGGTCGGGCATCGAAAAGTGGGCAAGCGGGAAAGCGGAGGACCCGGACGACACGCCGATGCCCTACGTCGAGCGCGCTGCCGCGCTGGTCAACAGCATCTTTACGAAGTGATTTGAAACACCGGGAATAAAACTTGCATACAGTGCAAGAAATGCACATTATGTAGTATGCGCTGGTGGGGCTACTCGATGAGGCTTTCGCGCCGCAGAGTACTGGTCAGTACCGGGGACTATCGCAGGGATGAGTGGGCAGCGATCCCTGCTGCGGGTCACGCCACGTTGGCCACGTCCCGGTTGCCGAGATGAGGAAGGGAATCAGGTAGTTGCAGCCCTCGAAAATTATGCGCAATGCGTGGTTGCCGCTGTTGATCGTGGCGGTCGTGGTGGTCGGCGGCTTCGCCGTCGCCCGGGTCAAAACTTTCTTCGGCGAAAACGACACCGGCGTCATGACAAGCCCACGGCTGGAGGATTCCAAGCCGTTCAAGCCCAAGGTCGTCAAATACGAGATCTTCGGCTCGGCAGGCCAGGCCAACGTGAACTATTTGGATCTCAGTGCCGACCCGAAACGGATCGACAATGCGCCGCTGCCGTGGACGCTGGTTCTCAGCACCACCGCGCCCTCAGTCTTTCCGAACCTCTCGGCGCAGAGCGACGGCGACTACCTCGGTTGCCGCATCACCATCGATAACGAAGTCAAGGACGAGAAAATAACTAACGGCGTGCACGCCCTGACCTTCTGCTTGGTGAAATCAGCATGAGCACAACTTTCAACGACAGCCGGACCGACACCATCCCGGTCGTCAAACCCGAAGAGCGGCCGTCGATCCCGCGTTTCATTCGGAAATTCGCGGTACCCATAATCCTGGGTTGGATCGCGCTGATCGCGTTGCTCAGCATGATCGTCCCCGACCTGGACGAGGTCGGGAAAATGCGCTCGGTGTCGATGGCGCCTGACGATGCGCAATCGGTGATCGCGACCAAGCGGATGGGCGCGATATTTAACGAGTACAAGTCCAACAGCTCGGTGATGATCGTTCTCGAGGGTCAACAGCCGTTGGGCGCCGACTCGCACGCTTATTACGACCAGCTCGTCAAAAAGCTCGATGCCGACACCAAACACGTTGAACACGTTCAGGATATGTGGAGCGATCCGCTGACCGGGGCGGGCGCACAGAGCAACGACGGCAAGGCTGCCTACGTCCAGATCTACCTCGCCGGTAACCAGGGCGAAGCGTTGGCCAACGAGTCGGTCGAGTCCGTGCAGAAGATTGTCAAAAGTGTGCCCACACCCAACGGGGTGAAGGCCTATGTCACCGGGCCCGCGGCGCTCTCCGCCGATCAGCACATGGCCGGCGACCGCAGCGTGCAACTCATCACCATGACCACATTCACGGTGATCATCCTCATGCTGCTGTTGGTCTATCGATCCATCATCACGGTGTTGCTGACGCTGGTGATGGTGGTGTTCGAGCTGGCGGCCGCGCGCGGAATGGTCGCTTTCCTGGGCTACCACAACATCATCGGTCTCTCGACGTTCGCCACCAACTTGTTGGTCACGTTGGCGATCGCGGCCGCCACTGACTATGCGATTTTCTTGATAGGCCGATACCAGGAAGCCCGGGCAGTCGGCGAGTCCAGAGAAGACGCGTACTACACCATGTACAGGGGCACCGCTCACGTGGTGCTCGGGTCGGGCTTGACCATTGCCGGCGCCACGTTCTGCCTACACTTCACCAACCTGCCGTATTTCCAGACACTCGGTATTCCGCTGGCCATCGGCATGGTGGTCGTGGTCGCGGCAGCATTGACGCTCGGTGCCGCGGCAATCTCAGTGGTAACGCGCTTCGGCAAAACACTCGAACCCAAACGCACGCAACGGACTCGCGGGTGGCGCAAGATCGGCGCCCTCGTCGTCCGCTGGCCCGCCCCAATTCTGGTGATGACCATCGCGATCGCACTTGTGGGGTTGCTGACCCTGCCCGGGTACCGCACGAACTACAACGACCGCAACTATCTGCCGGCCGACATACCCGCGAACGAGGGTTACGCGGCCGCGGATCGGCACTTCTCCAAGGCGCGGATGAATCCCGAGGTGCTGATGATCGAAAGCGACCACGATCTGCGTAACTCCGCGGACTTCTTGGTCATCGACAAAATCGCCAAAACGATCTTCCGGGTGCCGGGGATCTCGCGGGTGCAATCCATCACTCGGCCCGAGGGCACGCCGATCGAGCACACCTCAATCCCCTTTCAGATCAGCATGCAGGGCGTCAGCCAGCAGATGAACCAGAAGTATCAAGAAGACCAGATGGCCGACATGCTCAAACAGGCCGACATGATGCAGACGACCATCGACAGCATGCAAAAGATGTCCGACATCACCGCGCAGATGGCCAACGACATGCATCAAATGGTCAAAAAGATGCACACCATGACCCTCGATGTCGCCGAATTACGGGACCATATGGCCGATTTCGAAGATTTCTTCCGGCCCCTCCGCAGCTACTTCTACTGGGAGAAGCACTGCTATGACATCCCGGTGTGCTTTTCGCTCCGGTCCGTCTTCGATCTCTTCGACGGTGTCGACACAATGACCGATGACATCCAGAGCCTGCTGCCGATCATGGATCATCTCGACACCGTGATGCCGCAGATGGTGGCATTGATGCCCGCCATGCTGGAAAACATGAAGGGCATGAAAACGACCATGCTGACCATGTATTCGACCCAAAAGGGCCTGCAGGACCAGCAGAACGAGTCGCAGAAGAACTCGAACGCCATGGGTAAGGCATTTGATGCATCCAAGAACGACGACTCGTTCTACCTGCCTCCGGAAATCTTCAACAATGCCGAGTTCAAGAAGGGGATGAAGAACTTCATCTCCCCCGACGGTCATGCCGTGCGATTCATCATCAGCCATGACGGCGATCCCATGTCGCAAGAAGGCATTTCGCATATCCCGTTGATCAAGAAGGCGGCGTACGAAGCACTTAAGGGCACTCCGCTGGAGGGCTCGACGATCTACCTCGCGGGCACCGCGGCGATCTTCAAAGACCTCAGTGATGGCAACAGTTACGACCTGTTGATCGCCGGAATCGCTTCGCTGTGCCTGATTTTCATCATCATGCTGATCATCACCCGCGGTGTGGTGGCGTCTGCGGTCATCGTGGGCACCGTCTTGATCTCGCTGGGTGCATCCTTCGGACTCTCGGTGCTGATCTGGCAACACATCATCGGCATTGAACTGCACTGGATGGTGCTCGCGATGTCGGTCATCATCCTGCTCGCCGTCGGTGCCGACTACAACTTGCTGCTGGTCGCGCGGTTCAAGGAGGAGATCCACGCCGGGTTGAACACCGGCATCATCCGATCCATGGGCGGCACCGGTTCGGTAGTGACGTCAGCAGGACTGGTCTTCGCCTTCACGATGATGACCATGGCGGTAAGCGACCTGACGGTCATCGGCCAGGTCGGCACGACCATCGGCCTCGGGCTGCTCTTCGACACGTTGATCGTCCGGTCGCTGATGACGCCGTCCATTGCCGCGCTGCTGGGCAAGTGGTTCTGGTGGCCGCAACGCGTCCGGCAACGCCCGGTCCCTTCACCATGGCCGAACCCAAGTGACACGGCCGCCAAGGAACCCGAATCCGTAACCGCCGCTAGGTAACCCACTCCGGTTGCGCGTCAGTTTCGACGGCAGAGAAGTCCTTGTGCCCCAAACCTGCGGTGGTGCCGCCGTCGACGACGAATTCCGACCCGGTCGAGTAACTGGACTCGTCGCTGGCCAGGTAGAGCACGAGGTTCGAGACTTCTTTCGGTTCGGCGATCCGGCCCAGCGCGGTCTGAAAGATATCTTCGGGAACCCACTCGGTCATCGGAGTCTTGATCAGCCCGGGATGGATTGAGTTGACCCGGATTCCGCTCGGCCCCAGTTCCAGCGCGGCCGACTTGGTCAGCCCCCGGACGGCGAATTTGGTTGCGGTGTAGCCGTGACAGGCGATAGTGCCGGCGATTCCCTCGATCGAGGAGATGTTGATGATCGATCCGCGTCCGGCTTCCTTCATGGGTTTGACCACGGCGCGGATGCCGAGAAACACGCCCGTCAAGTTGATATCGAGGATCCGCTGCCACTCCGAGATGGCGTAATCCTCGAAGGTGCCGATGTTGATAATGCCCGCGTTGTTCACCAGGATGTCGATGCGGCCGAATTCGCTGAGGGTGGTGGCCACCGCCGCGTCCCAATCCTCGGGCTTCGTCACGTCGAGGTGCAGATAGCGACTCGCGTCGCCGACCTCGGCGGCCACTGCCTTGCCCTCATCGTCGAGAATGTCGCCGAACACCACCTTGGCGCCCTCGGCTACCAGCGTCCGCACGTGCGAGGCACCCATCCCCCGGGCACCGCCACTGATAAGCGCGACCTTTCCGGCCAACCGTTCTGCCACTGCACTCTCCTGTCGTGTCGGTGCGACCTACGCACAGCCGTCACCATACATACACGTAGGGGCGTATGACGATGGTTTCGTCGCGGCTTGTCTAGTGCGCTGATTTGCCGACGGACAGTGGGATCGCTGCGATCAACGGGGTATCCACACCAAGTCGCCCTAATCTGGTGGCGCCGCCCGGACAGCCCAGCGGTCGGTCTCGGCCGGGGAGCTGCTGGTCGAAAAAGGCCGCGTTGTCCGCAAGGTGCGCCAGCTCGTCGTCGGGCAGATCGTCTTCCCAGTAAATCGCGCCCACGCGACAAATCGATTTGCAGGCGCCGCAGTCAACGCATTCATTCGGGTTGATATACATCGTGCGGGCGCCCTCGTAGATGCAGTCGACGGGGCACTCCTGAACGCAGGACTTGTCCGCGACGTCGACACATCCCTTACCGATCACGTAGGTCATAGACCTGACGGTAGTCAACTCGAGGTCAGCGCCGCTCCTGTCGAAAGACCTCAGTGCGCGGGACCAAAGTCCCTGCTGCACAACATCAATGATCGGTCAGCGGAGCTGCCCAGTGAACCCGGGTACCGCCCTCGGACGGTCTGCTGAGTTCACAGCTACCGCCGACTTGGACAGCGCGATACGACATATTGGCCAGGCCGCTGTGGCGTGAGTTGTCCACTGATATGCCGCAACCGTTATCACTGATGTCAACGGTCAACATGTCGTCCACCCGGACCTCGATGGAAAGACGTGAAGCACCGGAGTGGCGGACGGCATTACTGACCGCTTCGGCGGTGACCGCTTCGGCGTGCTCGGCAAGCTCGCCACCAACGGCGGTCATCGGTCCGTGCATCCGCAGTGTGGTTGCGATATCGCGGTTTTCGGTCAGGTCGGCAACCACTCGTTGGATCCGGTTCCGGAAATCGCCGTCGGTACCCAACGGGGATCTCAGTTGGAAGATGGTGGTGCGGATCTCTTCGATGATCGTTTGCAAATCGTCGAGCGTGCGGTTGAGTCGGTCGGATATCTCAGGTGAGCGCACCCGGGCCACGGTGCCCTGTAAATCCATGCCCGCCGCGAATATCCGTTGGATGACATGGTCATGGAGGTCGTGAGCGATGCGTTCACGTTCGGCGACGATGGTCAGTTGGCGCGCATGCTCGCGGCCCGATGCAAGCATGAGTGCAATCGCCGCGTGGGTGGCGAAATCGCTTACCAGATCGAGATAACTGCTGTCGAAGGGTGGTTGGTCCGCGCCGCGGGCGACGGCGATCACCCCGGCGACTTCGTCGTGGGTCCGCAACGGCATCACGATCGCCGGGCGCTGACCGACATCGGTGAATGCTTGGATCGGATAAGTCAGCGCTTCGGTGATCAGCGGCATGCCGGAGCGGAAAACGCTGCCACTGGTGGATCCATCGACTGGAACCCGTTGACCGAGCACCTCGGCGGCGTTCAATCCCACTGCCGCAGAAACGACGAGTGTATCGATTTCGTCGATGGCCAGGTCGGCGTCGACCGGAACCAGCACGATCGCTTGCTCGGCTTCGGTTAGCGCGCAAGCACGTTCGGCGATCAACTGCAACGGAAGTCGGCTCGGCTCGACGTTGGACAGCAGGGCGGTGGTGATCTCGCGGCTGGCGTCCAACCACTTCACGGATGCCCGCTCGCGCTCGAACACTTGCGCGTTGTCGATGGCGACCGCGGCCGCGAACGCCAGCGCGCGAGCGGCGACCTCGTCGGATTCGGAGAAGACCCGCGCCGGATCGTCATGGGTCAGGTACAGGCTGCCGAACACCGTCCCCCGGATGGTGATCGGCACACCGAGAAAGGCCCGCATGGCAGGGTGCTGTTCGGGGAACCCGACGGCGGCTGGGTGCTGAGTCAGGTCGTCCAAGCGCAAAGCGGGCGTATCGAGTAGCGAGACGCTGAGAATTCCCTTGCCCACCGGCAGCGGCCCAATCTGGCGCACCCTGTCCGCGTCGATTCCTTCGTGAAGGAACGAGATCAACGTCCCCCCGGGGTCCCGAACAGCAAGGGCTCCATAGGGTGCCGACGTCAGATCCCTTGCTGCGTGCACAATCCGACGTAGCGTGGCGTCGAGATCGAGGTCCGAACTGATTTCGACGATGACCCGCAGCAGCTGCTCCATCTGGTCGCGCGCTGCCAGCAACTCGTCGAGCCCGCGCTGGCCGAGTCCGGCGAACGCCGAGCCGCTCTCTTGGCTGGCCACTGCGTCAGTACGACTGTGTTCGCGTTATCGAGGAGGCCGAACGTTGGTCCAACTTCGTCGCAAAAACCGCCGCCTGGGTGCGCCGCTGCATGCCGAGTTTGGCCAGCAGCCGGGAGACGTAGTTCTTTACCGTTTTCTCGGCCAGGAACATCCGAGCGGCAATCTGCCTGTTGGTCAGACCCTCGCCCAACAGGCCGAGAAGCGTGCGCTCGCGTTCGGTCAATCCGGATAGTGGATCTGCGGTTTCCGCCGCGCCGCGCAGCTTCGTCATCAATGCGGCGGCCGCTCGATTGTCGAGCAGCGATTTACCGGCACCGACGTCTTTGATTGCCTGAGCCAGCTCCATACCCCGGATGTCTTTGACCACGTAGCCGCTGGCGCCCGCCAAAATCGCCTCGAGCATCGCTTCATCGGAGGTGAACGACGTCAACATCAGGCACCGCAGGTCGGGAAGCTCGGACAACAGGTCCCGGCACAATTCGATGCCGTTGCCGTCGGGGAGGCGCACGTCGAGCACCGCGACATCGGGCTTCAATGCCGGTATCCGCACCATCGCTTCGGATACCGAGCCGGCGTCGCCGATGATTTCCAGGTCGGGGTCGCAGGCAAGCAGATCGGCCAGGCCCCGGCGAACGACTTCGTGGTCATCGACCAAGAAAACGGTAACCATTACGCGTCCTTCCTGCTGGCCGGGCGGGGCAATTCACCGAGCCCTGTATTAATATCCCACATTTTCATCATCGCCCCTTTTCACAGATGCCGGCGATTGACGATCAGCAACGAGCAGCCAGCCTCCTGCAGTGCGGCACTCCCGACCGGCCCGACGAGCTCCCCCAGCCGCTGACGGTCGTGGGTGCCGACAATGACCAGTCCCACCGATCGGCGGTGGTAAGCCAGGTAATCCGCCAGGGTGCCGTGTGCCGCCACCGATTCCACCTGTAGCCGCGGATAGCGTCGTTTCCAACAGGCCAGTCGCCGATCGAGGTCGGCGAGCGCCCGGCGGAGACCTTCGCCCTTCGGCGCCTGCTCCCCCGCCGCGGATTGCCGGCACACGATTGCCTGAAGGGTGGCGTCGCGCAGCAAGGCCTCCTTTACCGCGGTTCCGAGCAATACACCGCTGTCACGCGATCCGTCTGCCTCGACGATGATCTCGTCCGCAGACCGCCGGAAGCGATTGTCGTCACCCCGAATGACCGCCACCGGGCACCGCGCCGAGATGGCCAGCGCCGCGGCGGTAGAACCCACCCGTTCCGGCCGGAAATGGCGCAATCCGACCGCACCCACGCACACCATCGCCGCCGATGCCGACGCATGCATCAGGGACCTGATCGCCGACCCCTGGGTAATCATGGTCTCGATTTTCACCAGCTGGCCGGTGGCCTCGATAGCCGTCGTCGCGTGGCGGACGGCGGATTCTGCGGCGACAAGTTTGTCGGCCATGTCATCCCGCTCGGCTCGTTCAATCGCGCAAAGCAGGCGCACCGGCACGTCGCGACTGACCGCTTCGTCGACCGCCCACAGCGCGGCCCGGGTCGCCGCTCTGGACCCGTCGATGCCGACGACGACGGATGGCGGTGTTAGCAAGTCTTTCATCGCAGGGCTTTTCGGAGAACTTAGCGGCGGACCAGCAGCACCGAGCAGTGCGGATAGCCCGCAATCGGATGCCCGTTGGGGACACCGAGGGTCGCTATCTCATCGGCGTCGGCCTGGCCCAAGACGGCCAGTTCGATTGTCTTGTCACGATTTTCGCGAGGCTTCACACCCGTTCCGGCAGCGACGATCTCGACATGCACGTCTGGATAGCGTCGGACCCAGCTGTTGAGGCGCCGATCGATCAACCGCACCGGGATGTTGCGCAAGCGGCCCTCTGCCATGGCGTGGTGCACGACATCGTCGTTGTCTGGTTCGTCGTTGAGCACAACGGCAATCACCCCACCCTCCGGCAACGGGTCGTCGGGACTGCTTCGGATGATCGCCACCGGGCAGCGTGCTCGCGTTGCCACCGCGGCGGCGGTTGGTCCCAAGAGGTTGTCAGCCCACTCGCGTTCCGTGGCGCCCAGACAAACTAGGGCAGCGTCGTGTGATTCATCGATCAATACCTGCTCGGGATCGCCGGCGAGAAGGGCTGTTTCGACGTCGACGGGCTTTCCGGTCCCCCGCAGGGCACCGTCCGCCTGGCTCAGCACCCTCTCGCCGGATTCCATCTCCCACTCCGCGGTGTGCACCGATCCGCGGCTTTCCGCCGTGCGCGGAATGACATGGACAACGCGCAGCGGCAGGTCGCGGCTGATGGCTTCGTCGATCGCCCACTTGGCCGCACCGATCGCAGCCGGTGAACCGTCGACGCCCACAACCACCGATTTGGAATGCAGCTGGTTCATGTTGGCTCCTGACTGACCTGCCATCGGACTCGTGCAATATCCAGGCTATTGAGACGCCACCTGCAGCGGAGGGGCCAAAAGGCCCTATCTGGGCCGCCGTTCGTCCCTCATTGACCAGCCGGGCCCCTATGCCTCTGTCGTCAGCGCAATTGGGCTTAGCGTCGCCAGTAGTCGCCGGACAGGTGCAGCGGGATCTCGTCGTCGGCGTTGTGCGTGGGATCCGTTGTCCAGTCGACCAACTCGGAGAGTTCACGCCGAGGTGTGGCCGGCAACGGATCGGCGTTGATCGCCGCCCAACCCACCCGAAGCAGCATCTGTGGATGGTTGCCGGCGCCGAAGATGTCGGAGTGAACCGCCTCTCGCGTTTCGGCAATTTCCAGCGGCTCGGTGACGGGGCAACTCGCCAATCCCATCGACGTCGCGGTCAGAAGCACCACGCTGGTGGCCTCACCGGCGCGTAGCTGAGCCAGCCGGTCGTCGGTCTTGGTTCCCAACGCAAGCACCACCGCGTTATCCTCGGCCGCTGACGAGCCGGGCGGCATCGGCAAGGCAGGCCCGGCGAACAATCGGCCCGGGATCTTCGCCCTGGGATCGGATGCCGGCACATTGCGCGCTGGAACGCCCGCGACCGACGCGTAACGCCCACTCCATTCGGTGAGCTCGACAAGATAGTCGTGAGTCATGTGGCCCCAAATGGATTGGGACACAATCTTGTGCAGCTTATCGATGTCGTCGACCTGGCACAGCGTCACGCCAATGCGGGCCGCCCGGGCGGCCATCAGTGCGATATCACCCACCGGCACCGCCCAGGAACTGTAGTGCCGTCGATCGGTGCGCCTGCGCGGTATCGCCGCGGCGAGGGCTATATCCAGCGAATCGGCGTTGCAACCGGCCAATTCGATGCTGGCGAGGTGGCTGGGATCGGCCCGGTCCGGAAACCTGGTGACCTTGGCTCGCCATCCGTGCGCCGCGAACGCGATGACGCAGTGATTAAGCGCCGCACCGCAACTCAAGATGAGGTCGCGGCCTTCCGGGTCCGTGTTGGGCAGTTGCCTGCCGGCATCGGAGTAGAGATGCAGGGCCGCCTCGTCCACTCGCCACTGCCACGGTTGCGTGTTGTGCACCGAAGGTGCTCGCGATGCCAGGGTCAGGATGGTCCGGACCGTGGTGGCATCGGGAAAGCGCACGTTCATGACGCCAACGATTGCGCAACCAAGCCGCCCGGCACCAGGGCAGGACGGCCCCAGTCCGGAAGGTCTTTGTGCCCAGCCCGCGGCGAGGACTCGGCCGGCTAGGGCTGGGGCTTGTCGCCCTGACTGCGCGCCGACAGTGCGCCCGCAATCGAGGTGGACGCTATTGTCAGCACGGCGCCCAACATCAATGCCGATGATTCACCTGCGGCCAACAGGTGTTGTTCAGTCCCGATAGTTGCCGCGGCCACCGGAACACCGAGTTGTGCGGCCGACAAGACGGCAAGTGTCAGAGGCTGGCCGAGTAGCCGTCCCACGGAGTGCGCGAGCACGGCGCCCAGCCCCAGGCCCGCTCCGAGCAATATGAATTTCGGGTGCGAACCCAGTTCGCGGACCTGCAGCGAGGCGCCGAGCCAGATAAAGAACACCGGGCCGAAAAAACCGTCGGTGATACCAAAGAGCTGACGCGCCAGGCGCCGTGGTTCGCCGACCGCCGCGATCGCCAGCCCCAACGCGAAGCCGGCCAACATGATCGAAACGTGGGTGTTGACAGCCAGCGCTGCCAGTGCGAACAAGACGAACAGGTTCGTCCGCAATTCCAGTGCGAATTCATGTGTGTGGGAATAGACGTGCATGCGGCGGCGCCAGCCCTTGCGGTCGGCCGCGCGCAGAACGAAGAACAGCACCACAGCACAGCCGGCAATGCCCAGTGCACCCAGTGCTGTCGTCGACGCTCGCCGAAAGTCGATCACCAACGGCAACAACACAATACATGCTGCGTCCGCGATAGCGATCTGCGCGGTTACCGAGAGTACAGGTGGTCCCTGTAGGTGCAGGGAGTCGATCACCGGTAGAGCCAGCGCCGCTGACGACGAAGCCATCAGGACCGCGTACACCGCCGCATGCCCGGTGCCGAACACCGAGGCCAACCCGACACCGAACACCGCCGCGACGGCACCGGTAAGGCCGGCACGCGCGAATGCCATCGGCAGCGCCGAGCGTATTTCGCGACTGCGGATCGGAACATGCGTGCCCACCACGAACATCACCAGCGCGAAGCCGATATTCGCGAATAGTTGGAATGTCGAGTTGGCGGCATCGAGGACGCCGAAACCGGTCTTGCCCAAAGCTAGTCCGGCAAGCAGCTCGCCGATAATGAGCGGAATTCGCAGTCGTGGTATCGATGCCAGCAGCGGACCCGCGAACGCTACGGCGGTCAACAGTGCCAGCGTGTCGAAGCCAAACCCCGCCACGTCAGCCACCTTTCAGCGATAGCGACAGCGAGGGGTCAGCCCACGACCTCGAAGACTGCCGCAGCCGAGGTGACGGCCTTGTCGGCGTTGCCCTCGTCGTGCAGCAGCATACGCACTCCGATCCGCCCCGGTCCGCCGACATGCGCAGTGCCCTCCACCCGGAAAGGACCCACCTTGCCGCGCGACATGAACATGACGTGCCAGCTAACGACTTGCACTCTTCTGGTCCCCGCGATTTCGGCCGCCAGGTCGGTGGCCGCGGTCTCGAGGACGACATGTTGCGGCCCGATGTGCAACGCCGCATCGGGCGAGGCGAGTTCGACGCTGAGCGCGGGCAGCACCCAGTGACCGTCATCGCGCTTGGAGGCGCCGAAGGCCGCCCACAGCGGCGGTAGCTCCGGAGAATCTTCAACCACCATTTCAGTGCCCGAAACATCCATCCGGTCAAGGCCTTCCGGCGGGATGCCGATGATCGCGCCCTGCCCCTCGTTGAAGGCGATCACCCGGTCGGGGTTGTCGGCGTCGACGATCTTGCACCGCCCGTAACCCATGGTGCGGCCCTGGTGCACGACACCGGAATCGACGATCTCGACCCTGGTGACGTCGTAGCCGGGGTCGATGATCTGCACCGAGCCGATGACCGGGTTCGGCACCGCGACCATGTCGGTTTGGCAACCCTCCGGCGACGAAATCGCCAGCGGCGCAGCCATGATTCCACCGGCTTCGTTGCGCATGTCGCGGCGGATGATGACGGTGTTGTCGACCTCGCCGAGGTCCATCGACGAGTGTTTGCGGCCTATGTAGCGGTAACTCAGCAGACCGGTCCAGCGCTTGAACAGCTCGTCGCGATACGCGTCGGCGTCGTTGGCCAGCTCGCGGATGTCTCGCAGTTGGTCGCTCATTTCGGCCGCCTTCTTCTCGACTCTTCAGTCCTGCGTCACGACGACTTGTTACGCCGCACCTGGTTGAAAGGCACCCCGCGGTCGGCGGCATGCTCGCGCGGAAAATTCAAGACTCGCTCACCAATCACGTTGCGCGCCATCTCAGTGGTGCCGCCGCCGATGCTGGCGATCTGCCGTCCCAGATAGCGGGTGCCGATGTCGAGCTGAGCCGCGCTGTCCTGCACGACGGCCGCCGAACCCGCGACGGCCAGGGCGACGTCCGTCTCCACATCGTGGACCGCTGCCATCGACAGTCTGATGATCGAGCCCGCGGTCGGGGGCAGGGATCCGCCGGCTACCGCGTGAAAGACATGCTCGCTGAGTTGTCCTTGGACCGTTCGGTGGACCAGAGCCCGGCCGATCATCTCCCGGACACGTTCGCTGTCTTGCTGATTCGTCCGCTCGACCAAGGACAGCAGGTCAACCGAAACATCCTCGGCCTCAGAGATTCCGGGCCCACTAGTGTACTCCGACCCGTCACCCATCGAGCGGCGTTCGTGGTACAGCTGTCGCGACGCGACTTCCCAGCCCTGACCCGGCTCTCCGACGACGGCGTCGTCACCGACTTCGACGTCGTCGAAGAATTCCTCGCAGAACTCCACCGAACCGTTCACCTGCTGGATGCGGTTGATCGTTATCCCTGGATGCCGCAGCGGCAGCAGGAACATCGTCAATCCCTCGTGCTTGGGTACGTTCCAGTCGGTGCGAGCCAGGCATAGGCCGTAGTCGGCGGCGAAGGCCCAGGTGCTCCACGTCTTGGCGCCGTTGATGATCCATCGATCGTCTCGACGGTCGGCGCGGGTGATGACGCCCGCGAGGTCCGATCCCCCGCTGGGTTCGGAGAGCAGCTGAACGAGCACCTCGTCGCCGCGCAACGCCGCCCGGATATGGGTGCGTTTCTGTTCTTCGCTGCCCATATCCAGAATCGTTGCGCAGCAGATGGCGAACGACGGCACGTTGAGCATCAGCGGCGTCTCATAACCGACAGACTCGGCGTCGAAAGCTTTCTTGTATTCGTAGCCCAGCCCGAGGCCACCGTATTCACGGGGGAAGCAGATTCCGGCGAACCCCCCGTCGTACAGAGTTTTCTGCAGTTCGCGGGCCCGTAGCCAGGACTCCTCCCCATCGCGCTCGAGCAGCGCGGCCTGATCGGGTTCCTGCGGCGGCAAGTTTTCGGCCAACCAGGCCCTGGCGCGGGAGCGGAATTCTGCCACGGTCTCCATGGACTCAGCAGTCATCGACAGCACCGAATTCGTCTGCGCGTCATCGACGCCGGCCTCCCGCCGCCACTGTGCTGATCGAGGGTTGAGCTTGTGCTGGGCGACTGTACAGCACAGCCGAATAACTGTACAGACCAGCGGCTTAGCGCGATGTGTTGAGCTTTATCGCGGCGCGCAGCAGCGCTTTGAGTGCCTTCTCGTCGACCTTGTCGCCCTCATGAAAATCGATCGCGCGTCTGGTGTTGCCGTCCAGGCTGGAATTGAACAAGCCCGTGGGATCGTCCAATGACGCGCCCTTGGCGAAGGTCATCTTCACGACGTCCTTGTGCGTCTCGCCCGTGCAGATCATTCCGTCGTGGTACCACACCGGCACGCCCCTCCACTTCCACTCCTCCACCACGTCGGGATCGGCCTGTTTGACCACTTTTCTGATTCGGGCGAGCATCTCCCCTCGCCAATCAGCCAGCTCCTCGATCCTCGCGTCGATCAGCTCCGAGGGAGATTCGCCTGCTTGTTCGTCGGCCATCTGCCTGGTCGCGTCCTTCCTTGCTCAGGTGATGCTCAGCGCGATCTTGCCGACGTGCGCACCGGCTCGCATGATAGCCACCGCTTCGTCGATCTTTTCCCAGTCGAAGACATGGCTGATGTGCGGTTTGATGTCGGCCGCCGATATCAGTGCACACAGCTCGCGATGGGCGCGCACACTGCCGACGGTGATTCCCACGATCCGAAGATTGTTGAGCATCACCTCAGCAACCGAAATGGGTGCCGTGTCAAAGCCGCTGAGGACGCCGATCACCGCGACAGTGCCTCCTGTTCGTGCCGAATGAACCGACTGCGCCAACGTGGCAGGCCCGCCGACTTCGACGACTAGGTCGGCGCCGCGCCCTGCGGTCAGTCGCTTCACCTCGGCATCCCATTGCGGAGTTGTCCGGTAATTGATGAGATGCGTTGCGCCCAAACCTGATCCGATCTTCAGCTTATCGTCGGATGAGGACGTGAGGATCACGGTGGCGCCCAGTGCCCGGGCTAATTGCACGGTGAACAGCGACACCCCGCCGGTTCCCTGCGCGACGACGACGTCGCCGTCGCCGATGTTGGCCTCCTGCAGCGCACTGAACGCCGTCACAGCCGCGCAGGGCAGCGTCGCGGCTTCCACATCGCTGAGCTGATCGGGCGTGCACACCAGTCCCGCCGCGTCGGCCACCCGGTACTGCTGCAGCCACCCGTCTTCGGTGTCGCCGGGCAGCTGGCGCTTGGCTTCCGGCGTCGGCGGCCCGTCCAGCCAGCCGGGGTGGAACGCCCCCATCACACGCTGCCCGACGTCCAACGCATCGACGCCCGGACCGACCGCAACCACCTCGCCGGCCCCGTCGCTCATCGGCACGCGGGGCCACGGCCCCGGGAGCAGACCCATCAAATTCACGTTGTCGTGGAAGTTGAGGCTGGAGGCGTTGACCTTCACCAGCACCTGCCCGGGGCCGGGATGATCGACAGCTCGCTCCAGCGTTTCCAACGGTGTGCCTGGCCCACTCATCACGATGGCCTGCTGACGGTCCGGAATACTCACGTGCAACAGTCTGCCGCACGGGCTCGCTCGCAGAATCATCGTTGTCTGTGCCCGCCTGAAAGCGATGGAGGATGAGATGACAGAAACCCACCCCTTCGATCACGCCATCGAGCTGGACACGATCGACGCCAACACCAGGCGCGGCCGGACCCACCCGGAATGGGGCAACATGGTCGGCCCGTTCGGTGGAATCACTGCCGCCGCTTTGATCCATGCCATCGAGACGCACCCGGACCGCATCGGTGCGCCCCTGGCATTGACTGTCAACTTCGCCGCGGCAATCGCCGACGGCAACTTCGACATCTCGCTTCGGGCCGCCCGTACGAACCGCACCAATCAGCACTGGGTCGCAGAACTGAGCCAGGGTGGTGAAATCAAGACCACCGCGACCGCGCTGTTCGGACTGCGACGCGACACCTGGGGCGACACCGAAGCGAGTCCGCCCAGGGTGCCGGCGCCAGAGCAGATTGCTCCCAGCGACAGTCAGGGCGAAGTCGTCGTCTGGGCACGCCTCTACGACATGCGGTTCGCCGAAGGCTCTCTTCCGGGCGCGGACCCACAACCCAGCCCGTCGTCCACGACCACGCTGTGGGTCCGCGACAACGCGGAACGCCACGTCGACTACCCGGCGCTCGCCGCGCTATGCGACATCTTCTATCCGCGGGTGTTTCTTCGCCGCGGCACCGTGCTCCCTGCCGGGACGATCTCGCTGACGACCTACTTTCATGCAGATCAGCAGCAGCTTGACGCGCTCGCCGGTGACTACATCCTGGGTACCGCCCATGCCAATCGGTTCTCCAACGGCTACTTCGATCAGAGCGCACAGGTGTGGAGCCGCGACGGTGTACTGCTCGCCACTACCCACCAAATCGTCTACTTCAAAGCCTGAGCGGCCCCGCTGGTCTAGGGCTCGTGAGTGAAATGTCAGGCTTGGGTGTCTTGACTACGCGCAGACAGAGCAGAATCGAGCAGCAATGACAGAAAGCGCGGGCGAAGTGATCGCTGATGACGCCGCTACGCTGCTGGCCATTGAGTCCATCAAGCAACTCAAAGCCCGCTACTGCCGGTACCTGGACACCAAGGACTGGGCCGCGTGGCGGTCAATCTTCACCGACGACTTCGTCAGCGACACGTCCGAGGCGGGCGGCAAGCTGGTCGTCGGCGCCGACGACTTCATCGCGTACACCCGCAAAAGCATCGGCCGCCCGACACAGGCCACCGCGCATCAGGTGCACGCACCCGAGATCGAGCTCACGTCCGTGACAACGGCGCGCGGGGTGTGGGCGCTGCAGGATGTGGTGCGGTTCGGGCCGGGACTCAGCCTGGTGGGCTACGGCCACTACCACGAGACCTACGAAGACATCGCCGGACACTGGCTTATCAAGAGCTCCAAGCTAACTCGACTGCGCGAAGACCTTGTTACGCCGTTCTTCTCGCTCTACATCTCCAACCGGATCCGCAACGCTGCCGCCAAGCTTGCCGCTCGGCGGCTGAACCAATAGGAGACTCGTGACTGTCGACACCATTTTGGTCACCGGCGCGTTCGGACAGGTCGGCAAGCGATGCGCCCAGATCCTGCTCGATCGAGGCCGAACCGTCATCGCCGTCGATCTGCGCAACGACAAAACCGTGGCGGTAGCGCAGGAATTGTCGGCCAACGCACCGTCTGAGGCACTGATCCCCGCCT
>Ga0208987_1000001_pt1 | contig 76195 bp, 44 predicted proteins | sample MedBloCARef_O2_FD_187845 | JGI IMG/M metagenome (GOLD analysis project Ga0208987, IMG submission 187845) | Forest soil microbial communities from El Dorado National Forest, California, USA - Mediterranean Blodgett CA Ref_O2 (SPAdes) (version 2) | ecosystem: Environmental > Terrestrial > Soil >... | reverse complement strand
CCGACCTACTGGGATCAAGCCGGCAGCTTGTTCGATTGGGGTTTCGCGCTCAACCCGCAGTCCAGCATCGGCTCGCTGTAAATCCGTTGCTAGGAGCCCTGATTCGGCACCAACCCGGTGATCAGCGCGGATAGCAACGCAATTCGTTGCTCCTCGATATCGGGTTCCGGGAAAATCCCGCGCACGATTGCCGCGCCGTCGAAGACGTTCGTCAGCAACGCCACCAGAACCGGGAACGTCTCGGATCCGATGGCGTCGGCTCCCGGGAGTGCCCGCGCAGCGTCAAGAATCTTCGCGGTGTACTGCGCCAGGACGTCTCGCAGATGAGCGTTGAGCTTCTCGTCGGTGCGCGCGGCGATCATCAGTTCGTAGAGCACCGCGTTCGTCGAGCTGGCGGTGATGTCCCGCAGAATCGTCAGCGCCGCTTCCAGCGCCGGCCGGTCGGCCGGGATTTCGGCGACCTGCTTGGTGAATGACTCCACCTGCCGGCGCAGCACCTCCGATGCCGTCGCCGCCATGAAGTCGCTCATCGTCTCGAAGTGACGGAACAGGGCGCCGACGGACACCCCGGCCCGCTTGGTGATCACCGCGGCCGAAGCCCGCGCGTAGCCGACCTCGACAATGCTGGCGATACAGGCCTCGAGGAGCCGACCGACAGTCTCCTCGCGGCGCTGTTGCTGCGTCCTGGCCATCTCAGGCTCCGACTTTGACGGCGCCCTGGGTCGCAGGCAGCTGTTGACCGGCCCGCAGATAGCGGCCCGATTTCACGGTCTGCCCGTAACCGTCGCGGAACTGGCCGGCGCGGAAGACCACGGCGCCGCCCACACCCGTCGCAACCACGGCGTCGTCGTTGCGATTGACCATGCGCCGCAGGCCGCCGTAGAAGGGCACGGCTTCCTCGTAGTAGCCCTCGACCGCCTCGTTCAATCCGGCCGGGTCGATCACCGCGAAATCGGCGCGGTCGCCCTGGCGCAGGGTGCCGGCGTCGATGCCGAACCACTCGGCCAGTTCACCGGTCAGACGATGCACCGCGTGCTGAGTGGACATGAACGGCGCACCGGCCCGCGCAGCGTCCCGGGTGCGCTTGAGCATTTTCAGCGGGAAGTTGTAGAAGGCCATATTGCGCAGGTGCGCACCGGCATCCGAGAAGCCCATGTGCACGCTGGACTCGTTGGCCAGCGCATTGAGCAGCTTGGGCCGGTGATTGGCCACGATGGTGGTCCAGCGGACGTTGCGCTCACCGTTTTCGACCAGCACATCGAGGAACGCGTCCAGCGGGTGCAGTCCGCGCCCGTCCGCGATCGCACCGAAGCTCTTGCCGATCAACGACTCGTCGGGGCATTCGACGATGACCGCGTCGTGAAAGTCGCGGTGCCACAACGACGGACCGAGCTTGAGCTTGTCGAACTGACGACGGAACCGGCGACGGTACTCCTTGTCGGCCAGCAACTCGTTGCGCTGCAACTGGTCCCGCAGATGCAGGGCCGCGGTGCCGGCGCCGAACTCTTCGAAGACCGGCAGGTCGATTCCATCGGAGTACAGCTCGAACGGCACCGGCAGGTGCTGGAACCGCAGACTGGAACCCAGCAGCTTGTTCGCCAGGCGAGTTGCCGGCCCCATGACGTACACCGCAAGCGGCATCGACTTGGCGTCGGCCGAAACCAGCAGGCTCATCCGAACTCCCTTGCCGCGACCGAAGATCCGGCTACTGGTCAGGAAGAACATCAGCGCCGACACGGGGTTCTCCACATCGGGTGCGCTCTGCAGAATCCGGCCGCGCTTACGCAACACCTTGATCAGCCTGCGCCGTTCCCGCCAGGTCGCGAAGGTAGACGGCAGCGCGCGCGACCGGAACCGCTCGCCGTCGAGCTTGTCGATGGCCGCGTCCATTCCGGACATGCCGAGCACACCCGCGTCGAGCGCCTCGTCGAGCAAGGCCGCCATCTTTTCCAGCTCGGCCTCGGTCGGCTTGACGGCGGCATCGGTGGCGCGGTCCAGGCCCAGCACCGCGGTGCGCAGATCCGAATGACCAAGCAAGGAGCCGACATTCGGGCCGAGCGGCAGGGCGTCGATGGCATCGACGTACTCGGCTGCCGTCGACCAGGTCTTGTTGGAATCCAGTGCGCCGTAGACGTATTCGCGCGGCACCGCCTCGACCCGGCTGAACAGGTCGGCGGCGTCCTCGGTGTTGGAGTAGACGGTCGACAGCGAGCAGTTGCCCAGCAGCACGGTGGTGACGCCGTGGCGCACCGACTCCCGCAGGCCCGGGTCCAGCAGCACCTCGGCGTCGTAGTGGGTGTGCACGTCGATGAAACCGGGCACGATCCACTTGCCTGCGGCGTCGATCACCTCGGGGCAGCCGGTCTCGTCCAGCGGGCCGTCGGACACCGTGGCCACCACGCCGTCGCGAATACCGAGCGTGCGAGTCAGGGGCGCCTCGCCGGTGCCGTCAAACCACAGTCCGTCGCGAATGATCACGTCGTAGCTCATTTTTACCTCCGGGTCGGCTGATCTTCCCGAACGCTAACATAGATAGCAATCACTCGCAATCTTTTTCTCGACGCGGACGTCAGCCCGACAAATACCTGGCCCGGTCAGCGATGGGGGCCCGACGGCGACGTGGTCGGGGCTGCGGAGGTGTCGGGAATCGTCACCGGATCCGGCACGATCACGTCCGATGGCACGTCGGCAGTGCGGGAGGCTACCGCGGGAGCGCGGACCACGCCTCCCTGCTGGGAGCAGTCATTGGTCTGCACGGTGATCGTCATTTCGCCGGTGAGATCGCCCTGCGGCTGCGGTCGCAAGCTCAGCACCTGGGCGGTCACTTGCGTGCCTGTCGCTCCCGTTGACCCGATACAGGCGACGCTGCCCTTTTCCGGGCGGGCCAGCCAGCGGCCGTCGCGGAAATCCAGGACGACCGGTTCACTGCCGGGTGTCTTCGCCCGGGCATGGTCGTCGTCGTCCAGTTGCAGGCCGGCCGCGCTGCATGCGCTCGGCGTGCACGACGACCGGAACGCCCACCACGTGGTCACGTCGGGTGGTTGCGGATCGGGCGTGAAGTTGAAGGTCTGCTTTGTGCGCTCGACCTCGAGCCGGTACACGCCGTCCAGCGGAGCAGGCGGGGAGGCCGGATTGCTGGGCGGCGGGACCGCGGCCGCGGGCGAAGGGCTCGTCGTCGGACCGGCGGCCGGGGTGACGTTCGTGTCGGTTCTGCGCCCGAGGAGGAAGCCCACCGCAACCAGGGCAGCGATGAGCACTGCGGCCGCGGCACCCAGCACGATCCTGCGCGGCCTGCGTCTGCTCGGCATCGCCGGCCGGCGCTCCCGTGTTTCCGACGCCGACGGGATGCTCGCCGGTGGCGAGTCGGTGAAGCGACGCGCCATCGCGGACGGCGCCGAGCGTCTGGTGGCGCCGGAAGCCTTCGTGGTGCGGGCGGCGGAGCGGAGTTCGGCGGCCGACTTGAGGCCTTCGAGATCGTCGATATCGGGCCACGCGTAGGCAGGGTAGTCGGCCACGAACACGGCTTCGGGGCTGCGGTCACCGGCCGCGACGCCACCTTGTTCGGTTGCTGCGTCCGCGAACTCGCGACAGCTGGGGAACCGGTCGGCGGGCCTGGCGGCCAGCGCGCGCAAAAAGACGCCGTCCAGCCGCGCCAGCTCCGGGCGCTGGTCGCTCAGCCGTGGCGGCGCGGCGTCCGGATCGACCTGTTGCACCGGCGGCGCGCCGGTGAGCAGGTGGAACGCGGTGGCCGCCAGCGCGTACTGGTCGGCGCGCCCATCGAGCTCGGCACCCGTCAGCTGTTCGGGCGCGGTGTAGCCGACGGTCCCGATCGGGATATTGGACGCATCGGCCTCGCCGAATTGGCGGGCTATTCCGAAGTCGGTCAACAGGATCCGTTGTTCGCCCTCTCCTCCCCGACCAGTCAGCAGGATGTTGGCGGGTTTGACGTCGCGATGCAGCAGCCCGCGCCGGTGAGCTTCGTCAAGAGCGCCGCCGACGGCGGTCAGGATGGCAAGCACTTCACCGACCGGTGACACCGCCGGGAAGCGGTCGGTCATCAGCTGCCCGGCGTTGAGGCCTTCGACATAGGTCATCGCGATCCACAGCTGGCCCTCGTACTCGCCGCGGGCGTGCACTTCCACGACGTGCGGGTGCAGCAGGTTTGCCGCGATCGGGGTCTCGGCGTGAAACCGCTGGCGGAATTCGCTGTTCGACGACCACGCCAGCGATAGGACTTTCAGCGCAGCCCAGCGCTCGGATTGTCGGTCCTGGACTAGGTACACATCGCCGGTCATCCCGGATCCCAGCCTCCGCGCGACGATGTAACCGGCGAACGTCGCGCCGCTGGCTAACGCCATTAAGCGATCCTATCCGCCGTCGCGACACCGCGCGCGACTAGCACTTGGCTGGTTCTAGGGCCGAAACGTCTTGCCGCGCAGGATCACCAGATCGGGTTTGCCCAGCACGCCGGGACCCAGCCGCGGGTCCTGGGAGTAGCAGAGCAGATCAGCGGGTGCGCCGTGCTCCAGACCGGGCCGGCCCAGCCAGCGACGGGCATCCCAGCAGCCCGCGCCCAGCGCCTCGGTGGGGCTCATCCCGATGCCCTTGAGGGCTTCGACCTCGTCGTTGATGCGCCCGTGCGCGACCATGGTGCCGGCGTCACTGCCGGCGTAGATCGGCACGCCCGCTTCCCGCGCCGCGGCGATCCGCGCCAGGCCGCGATCATGCAGGTCGCGCATGTGAGCGGCGTAGCTCGGATAGCGCTTGGCGGCTTCGGCGATGCCGGGGAAGTTTTCGATGATGTTGACCAACGTGGGGACCAGCACCGTTGCGTGCTCGACCATCAGCGCGATGGTGTCGTCGGTGAGCCCAGTGCCGTGTTCGATGCAGTCGATGCCGGCGTTGATCAAACCGGGCAGCGCGTCCTCACTGAAGACGTGCGCGGTGACCCGTGCACCGTGCGCGTGTGCGGCATCGATCGCGGCCTTGAGCACGTCGTCGGACCACAGTGGCGCCAGATCGCCGGATTCCCGATCGATCCAGTCACCGACCAGCTTGACCCAGCCGTCGCCGCGGCGTGCCTCCTCGGCCACCGCGGCCGGCAGTTGCGCCTCGTCTTCGAGCTCGCGCGAAAAGCCCGGCGAATAGCGCTTCGGCCTGGCCAGATGTTTTCCGGCCCGGATGATGCGGGGCAGATCCTCGTGGTCATCGAGGCTGCGGGTATCGGTGGGCGAGCCGCAGTCGCGCAGCAGCAGCGCACCGACGTCGCGTTCGGTCTCGGCCTGCGCGATCGCGTCGTCGAGCGGGATTTCGCCGTGCTGGCCCAGGCCGACGTGGCAATGGGCGTCGACCAGTCCGGGCAGAATCCAGCCGCCGTCAAAGACGGTGTCGGCGCCGGCTACCGGCTCAGTGCTGATGCGGCCGTCGACGATCCACAGTTCGAGGGCGGCCTCATCGGGCAAGCCCAGCCCCCGCACGTGCATCCGCACTGCGCGGCTACTTCTTGCCCGGGAACTTCAGCTTGGACAGGTCGAAGTCGGCCAGCCCCGGCGGCAGCTCGTTGAGGCCTTCGGGCATCTGCGAGATATCGGGGAACCCCGCCGGCATGCCCGGCATTGCAGGGCCGCCGGGCCCGAAAGGACTCCTGACCTTCGGCGGGGTGGGGCCGCGTGCCCCCTTCTTCCCTTTCTTGCCTTTTGCTCCCTTGGCTTTTCGGGTCGAAGACTTGCGGCCCAGGCCCGGGATGCCCATGCCGCCGAGCATCGACGACATCATCTTGCGCGCCTCGAAGAAACGGTCCACGAGCTGGTTGACCTCGGAAACCGTGACACCCGAGCCGTTGGCGATCCGCAGCCGCCGCGACGCGTTGATGATCTTGGGGTCGGACCGCTCCTGCGGCGTCATGCCACGAATGATGGCCTGCAGCCGGTCGAGTTGTCGGTCGTCGACTTCGGCCAGCGCATCTTTCATCTGGCCGGCACCGGGCAGCATGCCCAGCAGGTTGCCGATCGGTCCCATCTTGCGGATGGCAAGCATCTGCTCGAGGAAATCCTCCAGCGTCAGCTCGCCGCTGCCGATCTTGGCGGCAGTGGCCTCGGCCTGCTCGGCGTCGAAGACCTGCTCGGCCTGCTCGATGAGGCTGAGCACGTCGCCCATGCCCAGGATGCGGCCGGACATGCGGTCCGGGTGGAAGACATCGAAGTCTTCCAGCTTCTCGCCGGTCGACGCGAAAAGGATTGGCACACCGGTGACCTCGCGGACCGACAATGCGGCCCCACCACGGGCGTCGCCGTCCAGCTTGGTCAACACCACGCCGGTGAAGCCCACGCCCTCGCGGAACGCCTCGGCGGTGTTGACGGCGTCCTGCCCGATCATCGCGTCCAGAACGAACAGCACTTCGTCGGGGTTGACGGCGTCGCGGATGGCCGCGGCCTGGCTCATCAGCTCCTCGTCGATGCCCAGCCGTCCGGCGGTGTCGACGATGACGACGTCGTGGTGCTTAGCGCGGGCCTCGGCAATACCGGCCGCCGCCACCGCGACGGGGTCACCGGGGCTGGACCCGGGCGACTCGCCGGGATGCGGCGCGAAGACCGGTACGCCGGCGCGCTCACCGGTGACCTGTAGCTGGTTGACCGCGGCCGGCCGCTGCAAGTCGCAGGCCACCAGCAGTGGCGTGTGCCCCTGACCGCGCAGCCAGGCCGCCAACTTGCCGGCCAGCGTGGTCTTACCGGACCCCTGCAGGCCGGCCAGCATGATCACGGTCGGCGGGGTCTTCGCGAACGCGAGCTGCCGAGTCTGGCCGCCGAGGATGCCGACGAGTTCTTCGTTGACGATCTTGACGACCTGCTGCGCCGGGTTCAGCGCACCGGACACCTCCGCGCCCCGGGCACGCTCTTTGATCCGGCCGACGAACGCCCGCACCACCGGCAGCGATACGTCAGCTTCCAGCAACGCCAGCCGAATCTCGCGGGTGGTGGCATCGATATCGGCGTCGGTCAGTCGACCCTTGCCGCGCAGGCCCGCAAGGGCACCGGTCAACCGGTCGGACAGCGATTCAAACACCTTGCAAGCCTAGCGGGCGCGCGCGCCACGCTCGCCGCGGCCGGAAAGGGCGCAAGGGCTTGACGGCGCGGTTGGCTGCAATAAAGGTCAGGACATGATCGAGGTGATCGACAAGGGAAGCCGCACCGCGGTGCCGCTGCTTTTCGTCCACGGCGGCTGGCATGGGGCGTGGTGCTGGGACGACCACTTCCTGGACTACTTCGCCAACGCCGGCTACCGCGCGGTGTCGCTGAGCCTGCGCGGGCACGGCACCAGCCCCACCCCCAAGCCGTTGCACAAGGTTTCCATCGCCGACTACCTCGACGACGTCCATTCGGTGGCCGACGACTTGGGCGGCGCTCCGGTGCTGATCGGCCATTCCCTGGGTGGCTTCGTGGTTCAGCGCTACCTCGAAGAGCACAACGCCCCGGCCGCGGTGCTGGTGGGCTCCGTGCCGCCGAGGGGCGTGCTCACCTTGGCGTTGCGGGTCTGGCGCCGCCGGCCGTCGATGACCATGGAAGCCTGGTCCGACCGGACGCTGCTGAAATTCCTCGCCACCCCGGCGCTGGCCCGCGAGTATCTCTTCTGCGCCGACACACCCGAGGCCATCGTCGAATCCTGCAGGCAACGCGCCGGAGCCGAGAGTGTCCGTGCCGCGATGACCGACCCGATGCTCCGTCGTGTCAAAACCCGGCGGGTGCGCACCCCGATCCTGGTCCTGGGCGCCGAGCACGACGGGTTCGTCAGCAAGGGCGAGGTGCGCGCCACGGCACGCGCCTACGCGACCGCACCGGAATTCTTCGACATGGGCCACAACATGATGCTCGAACCGGGCTGGACCGACGTCGCCGGACGGATCCACGCGTGGCTGCAAAACCGCGACCTGGCGGGCGCCTCGCAGTTGTCGGGATAACCCGGCCATGTCATTGCAGCGCCGAAAAGCGTTGCCATGCTAGATTTCACACCCGTCGTCATGGCGGCTAGCATCGCGGGCCGGGCGCAAGACTTGTCAGTGCGAAATCAGCTACAGGGGGACCGTGTCGATGCAGCCGGCCACCGCCGCCGACGCGAACCTCGACGGCGACGCCGGCGAAATCGACCGCCGACCGCTGCGCGGCTGGCAGCGCCGCGCGTTGGTGAAGTACCTGGCGGGTCAGGCCCGCGATTTCCTGGCGGTGGCCACCCCCGGATCCGGGAAAACCACCTTCGCACTGCGGGTGGCCGCCGATCTGCTCGCTCATCGCGTCGTCGACCACATCACGGTGGTGGTGCCCACCGAGCATCTCAAGGTGCAGTGGGCGCAGGCCGCGCAACGCCACGGGCTGGCGCTGGACCCGAGATTCTCCAACACCAGCGCTGCGACCTCGCCGGAGTACCACGGCGTCATGGTCACCTACGCCCAGGTCGCGTCGCGCCCGACGCTGCACCGGGTGCGTACCGAGCAGCGCAACACCCTGGTGATCTTCGACGAGATCCACCACGGCGGCGACGCCAAGACGTGGGGCGACGCCATCCGCGAAGCCTTCAGCGACGCGACACGCCGACTTGCCCTGACCGGCACACCGTTTCGTAGCGACGACAGCCCCATCCCCTTCGTCACCTACGCCTCGGGCGCCGACGGCATCCAGCGATCGGAAGCCGACCACACTTACGGCTACTCCGAAGCGCTGGCCGACGGCGTGGTCCGCCCGGTGGTCTTCCTCGCCTACTCGGGGGAAGCCCGCTGGCGCGACAGTGCCGGCGAAGAGCACTCCGCCCGACTCGGTGAACCGCTGTCCGCCGAACAGACCGCGCGGGCGTGGCGCACCGCCCTGGATCCCGCCGGCGAATGGATGCCCGCGGTGATCGCCGCCGCAGACCAACGCCTGAAGCAGCTGCGCGAGCACGTGCCCGACGCAGGCGGCATGATCATCGCCTCCGACCAGACCGCAGCCCGCGCCTACGCCGCCCTGCTGACAAAGCTGACCGCCGAAGCGCCCACCGTCGTGCTGTCCGACGACCCCGGATCATCCAAGCGCATCAGCCAATTCGCCGAAGGCACCGGCCGCTGGCTGGTCGCGGTGCGGATGGTCTCCGAAGGCGTTGACGTGCCCCGGCTGTCGGTCGGGATCTACGCCACCAGCGCGTCCACGCCGCTGTTCTTCGCCCAGGCGATCGGGCGGTTCGTGCGGTCGCGGCGGCCCGGGGAAATCGCCAGCATCTTCGTCCCGTCGGTGCCCACCCTGCTGCAGCTGGCCAGCGAGCTGGAAGCCCAACGCAACCATGTGCTGGGCGCACCGCATCGCGAGTCGCTGGACGACCCGCTTCTCGGCGATCCCGCACTCCAGCAGCAAACCGAAAAGACCGATGAGGACAAGGGTTTCACCTCGCTGGGCGCCGACGCCGAACTGGACCAGGTCATCTTCGACGGATCCTCGTTCGGCACCGCCACGCCGGCCGGAAGCGAGGAGGAGGCCGACTACCTGGGTATCCCCGGGTTGCTCGACGTCGATCAGATGCGCGCCCTGCTGCACCGCCGCCAGGACGAGCAGTTACAGAAGCGAGCCGCGACCGGTCAGGCGGCACCCGCTCCGGGGCATTCGACGTCAGGGGCCATGCATGGTCAGCTGCGCGAGTTGCGCCGCGAGCTCAACTCGCTGGTGTCGGTAGCGCATCACCGCACCGGCAAACCACACGGCTGGATTCACAACGAACTGCGCCGCCGCTGTGGCGGGCCGCCGATCGCCGCCGCGACCCGCGACCAGCTCAAAGAGCGCATTGTCGCTGTGCGCCAATTGAATACCGAGCATTCCTGACGAGTGGCTTAGTCGCCGACGAGTTCGTGAACCACGGCTTCCTCGGAGACACCCAACACCGCAAATAGGTGCTTTTCCACGTCGGCTTGAGCGCTGTCGGACTCGGCGGGCAGTGACATGCAGAACACGTCGGCGGCCGTCGATCCGAAGGTATTGACCTTGGCCCACGCGATGTCTGCTCCCGCACGCTCAAGTGCCTGCGCCAGCAAGGCGAGCAGCCCGACCCGGTCTATCGCGCGAACCTCGACGATAAGTTGGCTGGGCGCAACGCAATCCAGCCACAGAATGCGGGGCGGTGCCGTCGAACGAGTCAGCGGCGCGCCGGCCTGAATTTCGCCGGCCCGCGCCTGCGCCGAGTTGGCGGCGTCGCTGTAGCGCTTCTCCAACATGCCCAGCACGTCGATGTCGCCGCGCAGGGCACCGACGAACTGCTGACGCAGCAGGTCGGCACCAGGCGGGGAGCCGAACAATGGTGACACCACAAATTCGGCGATGGCCACACCCTCGTGGACGTTGATCGACGCCGAGTGAATCCGCAGCGAGTGCAGCGCCAGCACCGCAGCAGCCTTGGACATCAATCCCCGCGCGTCGGGTCCGACCATCACCGCATTGCTTCGCTCGCCTCCGCTCGGCGTGATCTCCACGTGCACGCCGTGGTCGGCCGCCAGCGAAAGGTAGTGCGGCGTAGTCGGTTCGGCTTGCGGCAGCGGCTCGCCGGCCATCACCAGCCGGCAGCGACGCACCAGGTCGCCCATCAGGGATGCTTTCCAGTCGCTCCACACGCCCGGCCCGGTGGCCTTCGAGTCCGCTTCGGCGAGCGCGGCCAGCAGTTCGAGCAGTTGCGGATCGCCGCCCAGCGCCTCGGACACGCCCTGAATAACCTTCGGGTCGTTGAGATCGCCGCGGCTGGCCGTGATGGGCAGCAGCAGGTGGTGTCGCACCATTGCGGACAGCGTGTCGACGTCTTGGGGCGACAGGCCCAGCCGCTCGCCGATCGGGATCACCAGATCGGCCCCGAACACGCAATGATCGACGCCCCGGCCCTTGCCGATGTCGTGCAGCAGTGCGCCAATCGCCAGCAAGTCCGATCGCGCGACCTGAGTGGTCAGCGGGGCCGCATTGACGACGGTCTCGATGATATGACGGTCGACGGTCCATTTGTGCGAGACGTCGCGCGGCGGAAGGTCGCGGACCGCATCCCATTCCGGCAATAACCGGCCCCATAATCCGGTTTGGTCCAGCGCTTCGATTGTGTCTACCAGCGCGGGTCCGGACAACAGCACCACCAGCAGATCGTCCAGCGCTTCCCGCGGCCACGGTGTCGGCAAGTCCGGCACGCTGTCGGCCAGCCGCTTCAGCGTGCCGGCGCCGATCGGCAAGCCGGTGCTGGCCGACGCGGCGGCAATTCGCAGCACCAAGCCGGGATCTTTTTCCGGTTGCGCCTCGCGAGCGAGCACGATTTCGCCGTCGTACTCGTGCACACCCTCGTCCAGCGGTCGCCGCTTGGGGCGGCGCACCAACGCCGAGATGCCACGGCGCGGCAGCGCGTTCTGTGCGGTGCGCAGCCCGCTTTCGGAGTGAAAGGCTATGGTGCGCCCCGCATTTGACAAGATGCGCGCCAAGGCGAATCGATCACCGACGCCCAATGCGGCGCTGACTTCGTCGCCGAACTGGGCTAGTAGTTGATCGCGGCCACGGCCAGATACCCGGTGCAGTTCGGTGCGCACATCCAGCAGCATCAGGTACGCGGCATCCAGCGAACCCCCCGGGGCATCCGGGTGAGCCATGCCGCGCCGGTCGATGAGCTGGGCGATGCCCAGCGCGTCAAGCAGTTGGACGTCGCGCAGGCCGCCGCGACCCGACTTCAGGTCCGGCTCGGCCCGCTGCGAGATGCGCCCACAGCGCCGCCAGCGTGCGTATGTCACTTCGACGAGCTCGTCCATTCGCGAGCGAATGCCGTTGCGCCACTGCCGTCGAACCCCCTCGATCAGCTCCTGCGACAGCCGCTCGGCACCGGCGATGTAGCGCACATCCAACAGGCCCAGAGCAGCCGTCAGGTCCGCATTGGCTACTCCGAGGGCCCCGGAGACGGTTCGCACGCTGTGGTCAAGCCGAACGTTGGCGTCCCACAAGGGATACCAAAGTCCGTCGGCAACCTCTTGCAGTAGGGCGTCAGACACGTTGTCGTGCAACAACACTAGATCGAGATCGGAATACGGCAGCAGCTCGCGACGGCCCAGGCCGCCGACGCCCACCAGCGTGAAGCCACTGTCGTCGGTGATGCCGAGGTCGGCCGCCTTGGCGGTCAGCCAGGACTCGTGCAGCTCCAGACAGGCTTGGCGCAACTCCGCCGCATTCAGCTCACCGCTATCAGACAACAGTTGGCGCCGCGCGGCAGCCAAATCACTTGCCCCGCAGGCGCTTTCTGTTGCCTCGCCAGATGACCCGGACGGGCCGGGTGGGTTATTTTTCATACCCTCCCGGCCCGTCCGGCCTTAAGCAATGTACGACTGCCGTCAGAGGGCATCAGTTCCGCGTTCACCAGTACGCACTCGCACAATGGTTTCCACGGGGCTGACCCAGACTTTGCCATCGCCGATCTTGCCGGTACGCGCGGAACGGACAATGCTGTCGACGACCTTGTCGACAATCGAATCGTCGACGACGACTTCGATCCGAACCTTCGGCACGAAATCGACCGAGTACTCAGCACCGCGGTAAACCTCGGTGTGACCTTTCTGCCGACCGTAGCCCTGGATTTCGCTTACCGTCATCCCGAGGACGCCTGCCTCCTCGAGGCTGGTCTTGACGTCATCGAGGGTAAATGGCTTCACGATCGCGGTGACTAGCTTCATGACTGCTCTGCCTCCACTTTGGTGTCCACCCGATCCTCCGAACCGTTAGCGCTATCCGGCAGGCTCGCATGAGGAAGAATCGAGCCCGTCCCGGAAGCTACTCCGAAATCGTAGCCGCTCTCCGCATGCTCAGCCTCATCGATGCCCGAGGATTCCGCCTCGGGGTTGAGCCGCAGCCCGATCGTGTACTTCAGGATCAAGGCCAGGATCAGCGTGACGATGCCGGAGTAGAAGAGAACGGCGAACGCGCCTACCGCTTGGCGTTCCAGTTGCGACCAGCCGCCGCCGTAGAACAATCCCTTCGACACGCCCACGACCCCGTTGATGGCCGTGGATTCCGGGGCAGCGACAAGCCCCACCAGCAAGGTGCCCGTCAAACCACCGATCATGTGCACCCCGACCACGTCGAGCGAGTCGTCGAAGCCGAGCTTGAACTTCAGCCCGACCGCCACCGCGCACAGCGCCCCGCCGACCGCCCCGATAACCAGGGCACCCAGCACGTTCACCGACGAGCAGGACGGCGTGATGGCGACCAGCCCGGCGACGATGCCCGACGCCGCCCCCAACGTGGTGGGCTTGCCGTCGCGGATGCGCTCGACGAGCAGCCAGGCGAGCATGGCGGTCGACGTCGCAATCGTTGTGGTCATGAAGGTGCTACCGGCGGAGCCGTTCGAGCTGGTCGCCGAACCGGCGTTGAACCCGAACCAGCCGAACCACAGCAATCCGGCACCGAGCATCACGAACGGCACGTTGTGCGGGCGGAACAGCGTCGTCGGCCAGCCCTTGCGCTTGCCCAAGACAATCGCCAGCACCAGGCCTGCCACACCGGAGTTGATATGGACCGCTGTTCCTCCGGCGAAGTCGATCGCGTGCAGCTTGTTGTTGATCCAGCCGCCGTGCTCGGAGGCGAAGCCGTCAGCCGCGAAGACCCAGTGCGCGACCGGGAAGTAGACCAACGTCGCCCACAATCCGGCGAACACCAGCCATGCGGTGAACTTCAACCGGTCGGCGACCGCGCCCGAGATCAGGGCGACGGTGATGATCGCGAACATCAGCTGGAACGCCACGAAGACGGTCGCGGGCATGGTGCCGGCCAGCGGGATGTCCGTCGCGGGAGTGCTGCCACTCGCCTTGACGGCGTTACCGCCGATGAGCCCCTTCAGGCCCCAGTAGTCGCCCGGGTTGCCGACGACGCCCCACTTGTCGTCACCGAATGACATCGAGTAGCCGTAGAGCACCCACAGCACGGTCACCACGCCCATGGCGCTGACGCTCATCATGATCATGTTGAGCACGCTTCTGGTACGCACCATGCCGCCGTAGAAGAACGCCAGTCCAGGCGTCATCAACAACACCAGCGCGGAACTCGCCAACATCCAGGCGGTATCGCCCGTATCTGGTTGGCCCAATTGCGGGAAACTCACTCGCTGTCACCTCCGGTCGGCCCTGAACCCGCCATCAGACACATGCCCGATGACCTGATCCAGAACCTTGCGCAATAGTTGTTTCAGCAATGGAGCCACTGTGTTTCGTGAGGATTAACGAAAGGCTCCCGGTGTAAGGGCTTTTAGCCGAGCAGGGCGTCGACGAACGCGGCCGGTTCGAACGGCGCCAAATCGTCGGGGCCTTCACCGAGGCCGACCAGTTTCACCGGGACCCCGAGCTCTTGTTGGACGCGGAAAACGATGCCGCCCTTGGCTGTTCCGTCCAGCTTGGTCAACACCGCACCGGTGATGTCGACAACCTCGGCGAACACCTTGGCCTGAGCCAGCCCGTTTTGCCCGATCGTGGCGTCGAGCACCAGCAGCACCTCGTCGACGGCCGCGCGACGGGTCACCACCCGCTTGACCTTGTCCAGCTCGTCCATCAACCCGACCTTGGTGTGCAGTCGTCCCGCGGTGTCGATCAGCACGACGTCGGCACCCACGGCGATGCCCTTGTCGACGGCGTCGAAGGCGATCGACGCCGGGTCTGCGCCTTCGGGCCCGCGCACCACCTCGGCGCCCACTCGGGAACCCCAGGACTGCAGTTGATCGGCGGCCGCCGCCCGGAAGGTGTCGGCCGCGCCCAGCACGACGCGCCGGCCGTCGGCGACCAGTACGCGCGCCAATTTGCCGACAGTGGTCGTTTTTCCGGTGCCGTTGACGCCGACGACAAGCAGCACCGACGGGTGATCGGCGTGCGGCAGAGCGCGGATGGATCGATCCATACCCGGCTGCAGCTCGTTGATCAGCACCTCGCGCAGCACGGCCCGGGCGTCGGCTTCGGTGCGCACATTGCCGCCGGCCAGCCGGCTGCGCAGCTGCGCGACCACCGACTCGGTGGCCACCGGGCCCAGATCGGCGACCAGCAGGGTGTCCTCGACGTCCTGCCAGGAGTCTTCGTCCAGGTCGCCGCCGCCGATCAGGCCCAGCATGCTGCGCCCGAGCGCGTTCTGCGATCGAGCCAGCCGGCCGCGCAATCGTTCCAGCCGGCCGTCGATTGGCTCGATGGCCTCGATCTCCGGAGCCTCCGGGGCTATGGGGGCGGGCGCAGCTTCGGGCGCCGGCGGAGTCTGCGGTTCCGGCAACTCAACGTCGGAGATGGTGGGCCGGGGCGCATCGCGCGGGATAGTCGCGTCGTCGCCGACCGCCGGCAAGCCGGTGGTGTCGATCCGATCTTGCGTCGATGTCGCGCTCTGGCTGAACGTGATGCCCGACGACGCGGTGTAGCCGCCGGATCGGTCGAGCGCGCTCGGGTCCGGCCGCGTCGACAAGCTGATTTGGCGCCGACGGTAGCGCCGCAGGCCTCCGACCAGCGCGGTGATGAGAACGAGGGCAGCGACGACGGCAATGGCGATCCAAAGACCTTGGGACACGTCGACATTCTTTCAGGGCCACGACGCCGGCCCGAGCCGCGGGGTTGCAGCGTAGGACGGCTAGGAAGAATTTCCGACCAGCTGCTCGACCTGCTGGCCGCGCATGCGCTGGGAGATCACCGCGGTGATGCCGTCGCCCTGCATGGTCACGCCGTAGAGCGCGTCGGCGACTTCCATCGTCGGCTTCTGGTGCGTGATGATGAGCAGCTGCGACCGGGTCCGCAATAGCTCGAACAGGCTGATCAGACGCCGCAGGTTGGTGTCGTCGAGCGCGGCCTCGACCTCGTCCATGATGTAGAACGGCGACGGACGCGCACGGAAGATCGCCACCAACATCGCCACCGCGGTTAGTGCCTTCTCCCCACCGGACAGCAAAGAAAGCCGGGTGACCTTCTTGCCGGGTGGGCGGGCCTCCACCTCGATACCGGTGGTGAGCATGTCGTCGGGGTTGGTCAGCCGCAGCCGGCCCTCGCCGCCCGGGAACAGCACGGTGAACACCTCCCGGAATTCCCGTTCTACGTCGTTGAACGCTTCAGCGAACACCTCCAGGATGCGGGCATCTACCTCGGCGACCACGCCAAGCAGATCCTGGCGGGCGCCCTTGACGTCCTCGAGTTGGGTGGACAGGAAGTTGTAGCGTTCCTCCAGCGCAGCAAACTCTTCGAGGGCCAGCGGATTGACCCGGCCCAATTCGGCCAGCTCACGCTCGGCCCGTTTGGCGCGGCGCTCCTGGGTGGGCCGGTCATACGGCATCGGGGCGGGCATTGTCACCTGTTCGCCCCGCTCGCGGGCCTGTTCGAATTCGGCCATCTCGAGCTCGCTCGGCGGTAACCCAACCTGCGGTCCATACTCCGCGACCAGATCCGCGGGTGCCATGCCGAACTGCTCGAGCACCATCTGCTCGAGCTGCTCGATGCGCAGGGCCGCCTGAGCATTGGCCACCTCATCGCGGTGCAGCGAATCGGTGAGGGCCGCCACCCGGGCGTTCAGCGTGTTCACTTCACCGCGCACGCCCGCGAGCCCGGTAGCGCGCTCCTGACGTTCGGCGGCCAGCGCGTCGCGGATCTGCGACGCCGCCGTCACCACCGTGCTCAACCGCGCCGCCAGCAGTCGCCCGGTGTCGGCCACCGCGGCGGCGATCGCCGCTGCCCGAAGTCGCGCGGCGTGCGCCTGCTGGGCCCGTAACCGCGCCTCGCGTTCGGCGGCGGCCGCACGGCGCAACGAATCGGCCCGTCCGCGCACCGCATTGGCTCGTTCCTCGGCGGTCCGCACCGACAGCCGCGCCTCCACTTCGACGCCGCGGGCGGCTTCGCCCTCCGCAGCGATGCGCTGGCGGACCTCGGCGTGGCTGGGCTCCCCCGCGTCCACCAGGTGAGTCTCCTGGGCGTTGCGCAGCCGGGTTTCGAGTTCGGTGACCTCTTCGAGGGTCTGGGCGCGTCCGGCTTCCAGCTCCTGGCGTTGCCGCACCAGCCTGGTCCACTCGTCCTCGGCGCCCCGGGCGTCCTGCCCGAGCCGGCCCAGCTGCTCATACATCGCCGAAATCGCGGTGTCGGATTCGTTGAGCGCGGCCAACGCTTGCTCGGCGGAGTCCTGACGGGAGGACTGCTCGGTGAGCGCGCCGGACAGCGCCGCGCTCAGCTGCGCCACTTGCGCCTCGGCGGCGGTCAGCTCGCTGCCCGCCTTGTCGATCTCGGAGACCAGCTCCAGCGTGGACACCTTGCGGTCCGATCCGCCGCTAATCCATCCGGCGCCCACCAGGTCACCATCGAGGGTGACCGCGCGCAGGCGCGGGCGCGACGCCACCAGATCCAGCGCCTGGCTCAGCTCGTCGACCACCGCGACGCCGGACAGCATGGCAACCATCGCGCCACGTAGCCGCTGCGGCGCCTCGACCAAGTCGAGCGCCCACAAGGCGCCGACGGGCAGCCCGTCGGTCGGCGTCGAATGATCGGCCGGCCAATCGCCCAACACCAGGGCCGCGCGGCCTCCATCAGCCTGCTTGAGGGCGGCGACCGCCGAACGGGCCGCGCTGAAGCTCTCAGCGGCCAGCGCGTCGGCCGCCGACCCGAGCACCGCGGCCAACGCCGCCTCGTACCCCGACCGGACCTTGACCAACTTCGCGATCGTCCCGAAAAGGCCTGGGCCGCTGTGGTTTTGGGTAAGCCATGCCGCGCCGTCTTTGCGTTCCAGGCCTACCGAGAGCGCGTCGATGCGGGCGCGCAGCGACGCCACCCGGCGCTCGGCCTCCCGCTCGGCCGCCTGCAGTTCGGTGACGCGTCCGTCGGCCAGCCGCATCGCCGCCACCGTCCGCTCGTGATGCTCGTCAAGACCGACTTCGCCCTGATCCAGCTCACCCACGCGGCCCTGCACGGTTTCGAACTCCGCCCGGGTCTGTTGCACGCGGGTGGCGCCCTCTTCGATGCGCTCGGACAACCGCGCGACGCTGTCGTCGATCGATTCAACGCGCGCCCGCATCGTCTCGACCTGACCGGCCAGCCGGGCCAAGCCTTCCCGGCGGTCCGCCTCGGCCCGGACGGCCGCCATGTGTGCGCGGTCGGCCTCGGCAGTTTGGCGCTCCCGCTCGGCCAATTCCGTGCGGGCCTCGTCCAGTCGGGACCGCGTCGCGGCGAGCTCGGCGAGCAGCTGCTGCTCGGCGACCGCGACCTGCTGGGCCTCGGCCTCCAGGGCGTCGGGATCGGTGTCACTGGTCGACACGGGCTCGATATCGAGGTACTGCGCACGTTCGCTGGCGATGCGCACCGTGGCGCCGACCCGTTCGGCCAGCGCAGACAGCCCAAACCAGGTGTGCTGCACGCTTTCGGCCCGCACCGACAACTCTTCCAGCGCGCTCTCATGGGCGGACAACTCTTGCGACGCCACGCCCAGCCGGGCAGCGGCCTCGTCGTGGTCGCGGCGCATCGCGGCCTCGGCTTCGAAAATCGTGTCGCGCTGGGTCTGCCGGTTGACCAGGTCGTCGGCGGCCAATCGCAATCGGGCGTCGCGCAGATCCGCCTGGATCGTCTGCGCGCGCCGGGCCATCTCGGCCTGACGGCCCAACGGTTTGAGCTGACGTCGCAGTTCGGTGGTCAGGTCGGTGAGCCGGGCCAGGTTCGCCTGCATTGAGTCGAGTTTGCGAAGCGCCTTTTCCTTGCGCTTGCGGTGCTTGAGCACGCCGGCGGCTTCTTCGATGAAAGCGCGGCGATCTTCCGGGCGCGACTGCAGAATCTCGTCGAGCTTGCCCTGCCCAACAATGACGTGCATCTCCCGGCCGATGCCGGAGTCGCTCAGCAACTCCTGAACATCCATCAAACGGCAACTGCTGCCGTTGATTTCGTATTCGCTGGCGCCGTCGCGGAACATCCGCCGAGTGATCGAGACCTCGGAGTATTCGATCGGCAGCGCATGGTCGGAGTTGTCGATGGTGACGGTCACCTCGGCGCGTCCCAGCGGGGCGCGCGACGACGTGCCGGCGAAGATGACGTCTTCCATCTTTCCGCCGCGCAGGGTCTTTGCCCCCTGCTCCCCCATCACCCAGGCCAGCGCATCGACCACGTTGGACTTGCCCGAGCCGTTGGGTCCGACGACGGCGGTGATGCCCGGCTCGAAACGCAGAGTCGTCGGCGAAGCGAAGGACTTGAAGCCCTTCAGCGTCAGACTCTTGAGGTACACGGCGTGCCAGACTACCGCTCAAATCGCCCGCGCCAGCCTCACCGAGGGGTGTCGTCCCGCCCGAAATAGGCCTGGCATTCACAGCCCGACGCATTAGCCACAGTGGCCACATCCGTCACTGCGGGAAGGTCGATGTTGGGCGCTGAAATGCGATAGCGCGGGCGATATCAAGTTCGCAGTTGGATCATCCCGAGCTTTGGCGGTGCCCCTGTGGCTGGTGTGACTCACCGGGGTCGCGTCAGCGCTCGACGAAACCGGCGAACTGCTCGGCCGGTGGCGACCAATCGGCGACGACGTTGTCGACACGGCCCGGCCGGGACGGCGACGAATCGTCGCCTTCCAGCAGCTGCAGTAGTTTCTCGCCGGCCGCCCGCGGCCCCTGGGCGACCACCTGCACGCGCCCGTCGGCCTTGTTGGCCGCGTAGCCCGTCAGGCCCAGCTCCAGCGCCCGGCAGCGGGTCCACCAGCGGAATCCCACCCCCTGAACGTTTCCGTGCACCCAGGCGGTCAACCGAACGTCAGGCTCCGACATCGGCGACCTCGAAGTTGACTTTGGTGCCGGATTTCAGCGTGCGCCCCACGGTGCAGACCAGGTCGACCGCCCGCTGGACCACGACCAGCACCCGGTCCTTTTCCTCTTCCGACAAGCCGGACAGGTCGAGCTCGAGGGTCTCGGACAGCAGCGGATAAATCTCCTCATCACGATCGGCATCCCCGGACACCCGGACCACCGCTTGGTAGTCATCACCGAGCCGGCGGGCCAGTGGCTGGTCGCTGGACATCCCGCTGCATGCGGCGAGTGCGATCTTCAACAGCTCGCCCGGAGTGAACACGCCTTCGACATCTTCGGAGCCGACCAGAACCTGTGCGCCTCGCGAGCTATGGCCGGTGTAGCGGCGCGTCCCGGTGCGTTCTACCCACAGTTGCGTCATGGCTTATTTCTACCGGGCGAACTCAGCGGACGATCAACGACAACAGCTTCTTACCCAGAGACGTTGTGGCCGAATCATTTTCGCATGAGACCGCAACCTGCTGATCGACCCGTCGGCGCAGTTCGCGCTCGAACACGTCGCGTAGCGTGGCCGACGCGGCCGGACATCCGTCGCAGGCACCCAACATCCGCACCCGCACCTGGTGGCCAACCACCGAGACCAGCTCGATCGAGCCGCCGTGCGAGGCGGCCAGGTCCCCGATGGGCCCGGCGAGCAGCTCCACCGCGACGGTTTCCAGCTGGCCGTCGGGGGCCGATGATTCATCGACCGTCCAGCCCTGCGGGTCCAGTAGCGCCGCACCGAGCGCCTCGCGAATGTCGTCTCCGACCTCGCGCCAGCTGTTGGCCGCACCGATCGTGATCAGGATGTCGGCGCCGCCCACCACCAGCTCGTCGATCGTCCCACTGTCCACCAGGTCACCCAGCCGGCCCGGGGCGTGTCGGACGGTGCCGCGTGGCGGCAGCCGTTCGGGCGGGACCACCCAGCGCAGCTGCGCCGGATTCGCGGTGGCCGTGGCGTGGATCGGAATCATGCGCCCACACCGATCGCGATCGATCGTGCGGCGAACGCCGCCGTCCACGCGAGCACGAACATGTAGCACCACGCGAACGCCGGCCACCGCCACGAGTTGGTTTCGCGGCGCATCACCGCGACGGTGGACATGCATTGCAGTGCGAAGACGAAATAAGCCATCAGCGCGATAGCCGTTGGCGCGGTGAACACTTGATGGCCGTCGTCGTCGGTCATGGTGAGCAGTGCTTCATGCGGATCGTCGGGCTCCGTCGCCGCCGACACCTGGCCGAGGGTGGACACGAACACTTCGCGCGCCGAGGTCGAACCCAGCAGGGCGACGTTGATGCGCCAATCGAAACCGAGCGGTTTGAACACCGGCCCGATCGCCTTGCCGACATCGGCGGCGTAGCTGTGGTCCATCACGAAGGAGGTGGCCTCCGTCGGAGACATATGTGCGGTCTCCGCCTGTCGGGCCGGCAGATTGAGCAGCACCCACAGCACCAAAGAAGTGCCCAAGATGATGGTTCCGGCCTTGCGCAAGAAGATCTTTGCCGAATCCCACATCGTGATCAGCACGTTTTTGGCCGACGGGAAGCGGTACGGCGGCAGCTCCATCGTGAACGGCAACAGATCGCTGCGCAGGATCGTCGACTTGAACAACGACGCCGCGATCAGAGCCGACGTGCCGCCGCACAGATACAGCGCGAACATCGCGATGCCCTGGGCGCTCAGGCCGCCCCACTGGGTCTGCGGCGAAACGAGCAGTCCGACCAGCAGGGTGAACACCGGAAGCCGGGCCGAGCAGGTCATCAAGGGCGCGGTGATGATGGTGGCGATCCGGTCGCGCGACGACGGCAGCGTCCGGGTGGCCATGATCCCCGGGATTGCGCAGGCGAACGACGAGAGCATCGCGACGAACGCGCGTCCCTCCAGACCGGTCGCGGCCATCACCCGGTCCATCAGGAATGCCGCCCGCGCCATGTATCCGACGTTCTCCAGCAGCGCAATCAGCAAGAACAACAACACGATTTGCGGGATGAACTGCAACACCGTTCCGACACCGCCGATAAGCCCCTGGCCGAGCAGGCCGCGCACCACGTAGTTGCCGACGTGATCACTGACCAGTCCGCCGAGCCAGCCGAGTAGTTGGCCCACCCGGTCCTGCAGTGGCGCGGCGATGGTGAAAACGACCTGGAAGAAGCAGAACATCACCGCGAAGAAGATGACCGTCCCCCACAGCGGGTGCAGCACGATCGCGTCGATCCCGCGTGTGCGCCGATCTGGTTGCGGTGCAACATAATCAGCGGCATTCAGCACCGATCTACCCCACGCGTCGACAGCGTCGTTGTCGGCCGGCGGCAGCACCGGGGGCCGTTGCCAGCGATCGAAGGACGCCAGCTTGGCCCGCAGGGTGTCGATGCCCACGCCGCGGTTCGCCACAACCGCGACGACCGGGATGCCCAGCGCCGTCGACAAAGCATCGACCGAGATGCCACCGCCGCGCGCGGTCAATTCGTCGGTCATGCTCAGTGCCAACAGACACGGAAGGTCCTGCCGTAGCACCTGGGCCATCAGAATGATCGAGCGGTGCAGCGTGGTGGCGTCGGCCACGATGACGATCGCATCGGGCCGGCCGTCGTCGTAGACCTCGCCGGCCAGCAGATCGGCCACCACCTGCTCGTCCGGGCTGATCGGGTCGAGGCTGTAGGTGCCGGGCAGATCCTCCACGGCGATCGGGACGCCGTCCACCTTGGTGATGCCGACGCTGCGTCCGACGGTGACGCCCGGATAGTTTCCGGTCTTCGCGCGTAATCCGGTCAGCCGGTTGAAGACCGACGTCTTGCCGGCGTTGGGACTGCCAACCAGGGCGACGCGCGCGATACCCGCGACCGCGACAGCTGCGCCGCCTTCCTCGTGGCAAGCCGTCACGTGCCGCTCCCGGGATCGACCTCGATTAGCCGGGCCTCGCGCCGGCGCAGACACAGTTCGGTGTCCTGGACCCGGTAGATGGTCGGGTCGCCTAGCGGGGCCCGACGAATGACCTCGACGTCGCAGGCCGGGCGAAAACCCAACTGCCGCAGTCGGCCCGCCACCACCGACGATGCCGCAGGCGCCACGCCCACGATGGTTGCCCGTTGTCCCGGCGCCAGCTGGGCAAGCACGGTCGGAGAAGCCGAGAGATCGCTGCCCTTACGCCGCCGGAAGTTTGCCATCCTGCCAAGGATAACCACCACCGGTAAGGACAACCTCGCCTTCGTACAGATGTTTGGCAACCGGTTAGCTACGCGGCCGCGGCTGACATTTCGGGCAGTAGAACGACGACCGGTTCATAAACTTCTCGCGACGCATGACCGCTCCACACCGCCGGCAGCTTTCCCCTTCGCGGCCATAGGCATCCAGCGATCGGTCGAAGTACCCCGACTCGCCGTTGACGTTGACGTACAGCGAGTCGAACGAGGTCCCGCCCTTCGCCAAGGCGTCGCGCATCACGTCGGCGGCGGCATCCAAGATGGCGGTCAGCTGGCGACGGCTCAACGTCGTCGCGATCCGCGCGCCGTTCACCTTGGCCCGCCACAGCGCTTCGTCGGCGTAGATGTTGCCGATGCCCGAAACCACCTGCTGATCGAGCAACTGGCGTTTGATCTCGGAATGCTTGCCGCGCAACACCTTCACCACGGCTTCGCGATCGAAGCGGGGGTCCAGCGGGTCACGTGCCAGGTGGGCCACCGGCACCGGCACCACGCTGCCGTCCACGCTCACCAAATCGGCGAGCATCCAGCCCCCAAAGGTGCGCTGGTCGGCGAAGCTCAGCACGGTTCCGTCGTCGAGCAGTGCGGAGATCCGCACATGGTCCGCGCGTGGCACCTCGCCCAGCAGCATCTGCCCGCTCATGCCGAGGTGGACGACCAGCGCTGTGTCTTCATCCAGCAGCAACCACAGGTACTTGCCGCGCCGATCCGTCCCGGCGATCCGCGCGCCAAGCAGTCGGGCCGTCAGGTCGGCGGGCCCGGCCTCGTGGCGGCGCACCGCGCGCGGGTGGTGCACCCGAACCGCGGTAATCGTCTTGCCCACCACATGGGCCGCTAAGCCGCGGCGCACCACCTCGACTTCGGGCAGTTCAGGCATCTAGACGGAGGTTTTCCCCGCGGCGTCCATGACTTCGAGCGCTTTCCAGGTCACCGCGGCGGCCTTTTGCTCGGCCTCCTTCTTGGAGCGCCCCACCCCCGAGCCGTATTGGGTCTCCAGCACGACGACCACCGCGGTGAATTCCTTGTCGTGGTCCGGGCCCGTGGAGGTGACCAGGTAGGACGGCGCGCCCAGGCCACGCGCCGCGGTCAGCTCCTGCAAACTGGTCTTCCAGTCCAGCCCGGCCCCCAGCGTGGGTGCGGCGTCCAACAGCGGACCGAACAACCGCAGGATCGCCTCGCGCGCCACCGTGATTCCGTGCTCGATGTAAATCGCCCCCAGCAGCGACTCCATGCCGTCGGCCAGGATGCTCGACTTGTCGGCTCCGCCGGTGTTCGCCTCGCCGCGCCCCAACAGCAGGTGACTCCCCAGACCGCCTTCGCACAGATTCCGCCCGACCTCGGCCAAGGCCAGCGTATTGACGACGCTGGCCCGCAGTTTGGCCAGATCTCCCTCCGAACGGTCGGGATGGCGGTGGTAGAGCTCGTCGGTGATGGTGAGGCCGAGGACGGCGTCGCCGAGAAACTCCAAGCGCTCGTTGGTCGGCAGCCCGCCGTGCTCGTAGGCATAGCTGCGGTGGGTCAACGCGAGTTCGAGTGCCCCTTCGGGCAGATCGACGCCGAGCGCGTCGAGCAGGGCTTGTCGGGAGGTCACTGATCACCCCGCAATTCATCCGGCACCGGAGGCAACATGGCAGTCAGCTTGGCCCAGCGTGGGTCGATGTTGTCGTGTTGATGGCCGGGCTCATCGGCGAGCATGACACCACATTCGGGGCACAGTCCCGGGCAATCCGGCCGGCAGGCCGGGGCGAACGGGAGATCGAGTCCGACGGCGTCGATGATGGGCTGCTCGAGGTTGACGGTGTTGTCGACCACCCGGCCGATTTCGTCTTCCTCCGTGGTCGCCTCGGTTTCACTGTCCGGGTAGGCGAACAGTTCGGTCAGCGCCACCTGCACCCGCCCGCTGACCGGGGTCAGGCAGCGGGAGCACTCGCCCACCGTGGGCCCAGTCACCGTCCCGGTGACCAGCACGCCTTCCGACACCGATTCGACCCGCAGATCCAACTCCAACGGGGCGTCCTGCTGAATCGCGATCAAGTCCAGTCCGATGCGCGCCGGACTGGGCACCGTGTCACGCAGGGTGACCATCGATCCCGGGCGTCGCCCGAGCCGCGTGACGTCGATTGCCAGCGGGGAGGTGGGACGTCGCGCTGTGCTGCTGTGTTGCCGCGCCATAGGTGAAATGTTACGGCGCCGGTCAGCCAATGCCACGGGCCGCCGACGGGCGCCGCCCGCTAGCGCGTTGCGTAGTCGTGCGTGCCGGCTGCCGTACGGAGCTGATGGCGGCCCCGGCCCACCGAACGCAGCGTGCCGTTGAGGAACTCCTCGAACTCGGCGAGCTTGTTGTCGACGTAGATGTCGCACTCCCCACGCAGCCGGTCCGACTCGGCGTGTGCGGTGTCGATGAGGCGCGTCGATTCCGCGTTGGCCGCCTGCACGACCTCGTTCTGCGACACCAGGCGCTGCTGCTCCTTGATGCCCTCTTGCACGGCCTTCTCGTAGGCGATGTTGCCGTTTTCGATCAGTCGATCGGCTTCGGCCTGGGCGCGGCCGACGCTGGCTTCGTACTCGCGTTTGGCCGCGGTGGCGATGCGGATGGACTCCTCTCGAGCCTCCCCGACCATGCGCTCGCTGTGCTGGCGGGCCTCGTTTACCATCCGATCGGCCTGCGCTTTCGCATCGGAAAGCAGCCGGTCCGCCTCGGCACGAGAATGGTTCAGCAGCGAGTCCGACTCGGTGGTCGCCGACGACACCATGGATTCGGCGTGCGTCTTGGCATCGTGCAGCATCGAATCGCGCGCATCCAGCACGTCCTGGGCGTCATCCAGCTCACCCGGGATCGCATCTTTGATGTCGTCGATCAGCTCCAGCACGTCACCGCGGGGCACCACACAACCGGCAGTCATGGGCACACCGCGGGCTTCTTCGACAATGGCGCCCAATTCATCCAGCGCTTCAAAGACTCGGTACACGGCCATACCCTCCTGGCATCAGTTGTAGTTACCAGTGTGCCTGGTGTTACGTCTGTGACGGCGGTGGCGACGCCGGTGTGTCGGGATTGGCATCAGAGGCTTGCCACACAGGCGATTCTTCCAGGACTTCTGCGCCGCCGCCTACGCAGGCCGGCCCGTGGCGACGGCCGGGTAGCTAATCGCATCGCGATAGGCTGAGTCAGTGAATGGACCCACCGACCATGGCAACGACGACGCGAGTCCACCGACGCTATATATATTTCCCCATGCCGGTGGGTCCGCGAAGTTTTACGTTCCCTTTGCCAAGGCGTTCTCCGCGGATATCAAGCGAATTGCCGTCCAATATCCGAGCAGCGGCGATCGCGGCTTAACACAACTCGCGAGCGTTCCCGAGCTCGCCGAGGAAATCTTCACGATGATGGCGCCCACGGCCCAAAAGGGCGGCAGGGTGGCCTTTTTTGGCCACAGCATGGGTGGCCTGATGGCCTTCGAGGTAGCGCTGAGATTCCAATCGGCCGGCTATCCGATCGCCGCTCTCTTTGTGTCGTCCTGTGCAGCGCCGGGGCATATCCGATACAAGGAATTGCAGGGATCGGATCGCGAGATCTTGAACTTTGTCGCCCAGCTCACCGGCACGAGTCCGGAGCTTCTGGCAACAGATGAATTCGCCAGGACAATGCTGCCTACGTTGCAGAGCGTCAGGACCATTGCGGCCTATACCCGTCCCCCGGAGATCAGGGTGTCCTGCCCGATCCATGGGTTCGTCGCGGATAACGACATCATCGTGGCCGAAGAGAACATGGCGGCCTGGGCCGACCGCACCACCCAGGAGTACTCCATCCGGGTATTCCCCGGCGATCATTTCTACCTCAACGACAATTTGCCAGAGCTGGTGAAAACGATCGAGGAAGTGGTCCTGGACGGCAACGGCGAAAGTTAGCTGGGCGGGTTACATCGACCGATCTAAGCCCGTGGTTGTCGCAGGTTCGAAGGACCCAGCGGCCGCAGCCGGGTCTGGATCGACCTCCACCGCGCGGCTCCGTGGCGCCCATTCCGTGCCGGATTGAACCGGATGGCGGTCGGCCCGGAACCACTTAACCTGACCTCGGCTCGTCCGGACTGAAAATGGTGCGCGAGTGCCAGAACGCGGCGGCGCGACGGGCCCGAGACGAGCAGTGAGCTACGTCTCACTGTAGTTGTACACTACCACGTCCGCCCCATAAGCCTCACCAGACACTCTAACTCACACCATATGTGAGCTGCAGGAACGTCAACGATGTGGCACTATAATTTACGCACGCAAAATAGGCCGGGATGGATCCTGCACGAAATCTGTGGATTTCTTAAATCCCATCACTTCCCCGTGAAATAACGCTTACGTTGTTTTGAGAGACGGGTGGTCGGGGTGGACGATCGTCGCGCTGAGACCGTCCAGCTCTTACGCGCCGACGTTTCCGACAGCTGCTGCCGTACACCCCGGGGGGGCTCCGCTGAGGAGCCGCGAAAGCCGCTGAACGAGTCGGCACGCCTGGTGCGTGCAGATAGCGCCCACAGCGAACGGGAAGGTAGTGCGATGCCGGTGCTCGACTCTTCGATACCAGCTTTGCTGCAGGAGCGGGCGGCGCAGCAGCCCGATGCCGCAGCGTACACGTTCATCGACTACGAGCAGGACCCTGCCGGGTTTGCTGAGACGCTGACGTGGTCGCAGGTGTCGCGGCGGGCCCGCATTCTCGCCGAAGAGCTGGCCCTGTGCGGCTCACCCGGTGACCGTGTCGCGATCCTGGCACCGCAGGGAATCGAATACATCGTCGCCTTCTTCGGCGCGCTCGAGGCCGGCTTCATCTCAATTCCGCTATCGACTCCGCAATTTGGTGTGCACGACGACCGCATTTCCTCGGTGTTGCGGGATTCCAGCCCGGTCGCCATCCTCACGACTTCCGCCGTGGTCGGCGACGTGACGAAATACGCAACCGGACACGAGGGGCAGCCAGCCCCGTTCGTCATCGAGATTGATCTGCTGGATCTGGATTCGCCGCGCGAGCTTGCGCGCAACCAGAACTACTCGTCCGGTGCGGCCTATCTCCAATACACGTCGGGCTCGACGCGCACGCCGGCCGGTGTCATCGTGTCGCACAAGAACGTCATCGCCAACGTGACGGACGCCATGTACGGGTTCTTCGGGGGTCCGGCAGGCGTGCCGAGCGACCTGGTGCTGACGTCCTGGCTGCCGCTGTACCACGACATGGGCCTGATTCTGGGGCTTTGTGCGCCACTGGTGGCCGACCGCAGCGCGGTGTTGATGAGCCCGATGTCGTTCTTGGTCCGCCCGACACGCTGGATCCAACAGCTCGCCACCAATGGTCCATGCTTTTCTGCGGCACCGAATTTCGCCTTCGAATTGGCCGTGCGCAGAACGTCCGACGACGACATGGCCGGGCTCGACCTCGGCAATGTGCAAGGAATCGTCAGTGGCAGCGAACGGATCCATGTCGCTACGGTGAAGCGTTTCACCGAGCGTTTCGCTCCCTTCAACCTGAGCGCGACGGCGATACGCCCCTCGTACGGGCTCGCGGAAGCGACGCTTTTTGTTGCAGGTCCCAAACCTGGCAGCGCACCCAAGACGGTCCGTTTTGACTACGAGCACTTGACTGCCGGTGCGGCCATACCCTGCCGGACCGACGGCACGCTCGGCACCGAACTCATCGGCTACGGGTCGCCGGATCCAGCGTCGGTACGAATCGTCAACCCGGAGACCATGATTGAGAGTCCGCCGGGAACCGTCGGCGAGATCTGGGTGCGCGGCGACCTGGTGGCCCTGGGATACTGGCGAAAGCCCGAACAAACGGCGCGCGTTTTCAATGGCAAGCTGGTCAATCCAGCGCCGGGGGCCACCGAGGGGCCGTGGCTTCGGACCGGCGACTTGGGCGTCATCTCCGAGGGCGAACTGTTCATCATGGGCCGCATCAAAGACCTGCTCATCGTCGATGGGCGCAACCACTACCCCGACGACATCGAGGCGACGATCCAGGAAATCACCGGCGGACGGGTCGCGGCGATCTCGGTGCCCGACGACATCACCGAGCAACTGGTGGCGATTATCGAACTCAAGGGGCAGGGCAAGTCCGAGGACGAGGCGAGTATCCGGCTTCGCTCGGTGAAACGCGAAGTCACGTCGGCGATTTCGAAGTCACACAGTCTGCGCGTCTCCGATCTCGTTCTGGTGTCCCCTGGCTCGATACCGATCACCACCAGCGGCAAGATTCGGCGCTCGGCCTGCGTGGATACCTACCGCAGTGATGGATTCAAACGGCTGGACGTGGCGGTATGACGTCGTCGAACATCGGTGGCGAAGCCGACCTTCGCCACTGGCTGGTCGACTATTTGGTGACCAACATCGGCTGCACGCCGGATGAAGTGGATCCTGATCTATCCCTGGCCGACCTCGGCGTCAGCTCTCGCGAGTCGGTGGTGCTGTCCGGCGAATTGTCGGAGTTGTTGGGAAAGACCGTATCGCCGATCGAATTCTGGGAGCACCCGACGATCAACGCGCTGGCCGCCTACCTGACCGCGCCAGAGGCAGAACCTGAGGCCGAGGACACGCTGAAGCGCCCGGCTCGCAACTCTCTTGACGAACCGATTGCCGTCATCGGGATGGGATGCCGCTTCCCCGGCGGAATCTCGGGCCCAGAATCGTTGTGGCAGTTCATGGTCGACCGGGGATGCTCGATCGGGCAGGTACCGGCCGAACGGTGGCAGCCGTTCGACGACGGCTCACCCGAGGTCGCGGCGGCGCTGGCCCGCACCACGCAGTGGGGCTCGTATCTGGCTGACCTCGACGCTTTCGATGCTGAATTTTTCGAGATCTCCCCCAACGAAGCGAACAAGATGGACCCGCAGCAGCGACTGCTGCTGGAAGTCGCATGGGAAGCCTTGGAGCACGCAGGCATTTCGCCGAGCTCGCTGCGCCGGTCGCAGACGGGCGTATTCGCCGGGTCGTGCTCGACTGAGTACGGCGCTATCGCTTCCGGCGATCTCACCCAGGTCGACGCGTGGAACAACACCGGCGGCGCGATGAGCATCATCGCCAATCGTCTGTCGTACTTCCTTGACCTGCGGGGCCCGTCGGTGGCGGTGGACACCGCATGTTCGTCGTCGTTGGTGGCGATCCACCTGGCCTGCCAAAGCCTGCGCACTCAGGATTCACACCTGGCGATCGCGGCTGGTGTGAATGTGTTGTTGTCCCCCACGGTATTTCGCGGTTTCGACCAAGCCGGCGCGTTGTCGCCGACCGGTAAGTGCCGCGCATTCGACGCGGCGGCCGACGGCTTTGTGCGGGGCGAGGGCGCCGGTGTGGTGGTGCTCAAACGGCTGACCGACGCGCAACGCGACGGTGATCGGGTGCTGGCGGTGATCTGCGGGTCGGCGATCAACCAGGACGGCCGCTCCAACGGGCTGATGGCCCCCAACCCCGCGGCCCAAATGGCGGTGCTAAAGGCCGCCTACAGCAATGCGGGGATGCAGCCGAACGAGGTCGACTACGTCGAAACTCACGGCACCGGAACGCTGTTGGGCGATCCGATCGAAGCGCGCGCGCTTGGCACAGTGCTGGGCCGCGGCCGCCCCGAAGGCTCTCCCCTGCTCATCGGCGCGCTCAAAACGAACATCGGCCACACCGAGGCAGCAGCCGGGATCGCGGGCTTCATCAAGGCGGTGCTGGCGTTGCAGCGCGGACAGATTCCGCCGAACCAGCGCTTCGAAAGCCCGAACCCGCACATCCCGTTCTCCGATTTGCGGATGAAAGTCGTTGCTACGCAAATGGACTGGCCCGACACGCTGCATCCGCGCCGGGCCGGGGTGTCATCCTTCGGATTCGGTGGCACCAACGCGCATGTGGTGCTCGAGCAGGGCCAGGAGGTTGCGCCGGCCCCGCGGGAGACGTCCGATCCCGGCGTCTGCACGTTGGTGGTGGCAGGTAAGACGCCGCAGCGGGTGGCCGCGACCGCGTCGGCGCTGGCCGAATGGATGGACGGCGCTGGGGCCGAGGTGGCCCTGGCCGACGTGGCACACACGCTGAATCATCACCGGGCTCGCCAAACCAAGTTCGGCACCGTCGTTGCCCGCGAGCGCGACGACGCAGTGGCCGGTCTGCGCGCCCTGGCCACTGGCCAGCATGCTTCCGGGGTGGTAGGCCCGCAGCCCAGCGATGAGCCGGGACCGGGCACGGTGTTCGTGTATTCCGGGCGCGGATCGCAGTGGGCCGGCATGGGCCGCCAATTGCTGGTCGATGAGCCCGCGTTCGCCGAAGCCGTCGCCGAGTTGGAGCCGGTGTTCGTCGAGCAGGCCGGGTTCTCGCTGCATGATGTGCTAGCCAACGGCAAGGAATTAGTCGGCATCGAGCAGATCCAGCTCGGCCTGATCGGCATGCAATTGACGCTGACCGCGTTGTGGCGCTCCTACGGAGTGCACCCCGACGTGGTCATCGGTCACTCGATGGGTGAGGTGGCGGCCGCGGTGGTTGCCGGTGCACTGACGCCCGCCGAGGGCCTGCGGGTGACCGCGGCGCGCTCGCGGCTGATGGCACCGTTGTCGGGGCAGGGCGGGATGGCCATGCTCGGACTCGATGTGGCCACTACCGAGGCATTGATCGCGGAGTACCCGCAGGTGACTTTGGGCATCTACAACTCGCCGCGCCAGACCGTGATTGCGGGTCCCACCGAGCAGATCGACGAATTGATCGCCCGGGTGCGTGGCCAGAACCGGTTCGCGAGCCGGGTCAATATCGAAGTGGCCCCGCACAATCCGGCGATGGATGCGCTGCAGCCGGCGATGCGCGCGGAGTTGGCCGATCTGGTACCCCAGGTTCCGGCCATTCCGATCATCTCCACCACCTACGAAGATCTCGACCGTCGTCCTGCCTTCGACGCCGAGCACTGGGCCACCAACATGCGCAACCCGGTGCGCTTCCAGCAGGCCATCACCGCCGCCGGAACCGATCACCACACCTTCATCGAAATCAGCGCACACCCGCTGCTGACCCAAGCCGTCAGTGAGACCCTGCACAGCGCCCAGCACGGAAGCAAGTACACCAGCGTCGGCACCTTGGCGCGCAATACCGACGACACCATCTCTTTCCGCACCAGTCTCAACATGGTGCGCACCACGCATCCGCCGCAGACGCCGCATCCGCCCGAGCCACACACCCAGATCCCCACCACCCCTTGGCACCACACCCGCCACTGGCTCGACACCACCGCAATCGCGCGCCGAGCGTCAGAGTCCGTCAAGAACAACGGTTCTACGCAGCTCACTGGCACGGGCGGCCCGCTCGATGACTGGTCGTATCAGTTGTCGTGGCCGGCCATGCCATTGCCGGACCCCGGGCTACCGACCCCAGCCGATCCCCGGCGCTGGCTGGTGATCGGCGATCAGCAGCTCGCGACCCAACTGGCCGCAGACACGCTGCCCGCAGATGCCGACCCGGCGGAGTTCGCCGCGTCGCTGGGCGAAGTCGACCACGTGTTGTATGCGCCTGCAGTGGACGGTGATTCGTTCGATGTCGGGTTGGCCTACCAGCTGTTCGACCAGGTTCGCCAGTTCGCCACGGCGATGGCCGCCGGCACTGCGTCGGCGAAGTTGGTCCTGGTGACCCGCAACGCCCAACCCGTCTCCGAAGGAGATCGCGCTAACCCCGTGCACGGGCTGCTCTGGGGCCTAGGTCGCACACTGGCCCTCGAACATCCCGAAATCTGGGGCGCCGTCGTCGATTTCGACGCTTCGGTGCCGGCCCAAGTGGTGGCCAGGCACCTGCTGGAGGAAGTCGACAACAGCGACGGAGAAGACCAGGTCGTCTACCGACGCGGCGCGCGCCACGTGGCCCGACTGCAGCGCCGGACGCTGCCCACCGAATCGCCGGTCACGCTGGACGCCGACACCAGTCAGCTCGTCATCGGAGCCACCGGAAACATCGGACCGCACCTGATCCGTCAGCTCGCACAGATGGGCGCCAAAACCATCGTCGCGGTGTCCCGCAACCCAGGCTCGCGCCTGCACGAATTGACCCAAAGCCTTGCCGAGGTGGGGACGAGCCTCGTCACGGTGGCTGCCGACGCCACCGACGAAGCCGCGATGAGTGCGCTGTTCGACCGGTTCGGCAACGACTTGCCGCCACTGCAGGGAATCTATCTGGCGGCCTTCGCCGGTCAGCCGGTCCTGCTCAGCGAGATGACCGACGAGGACGTGCGGGCCATGTTCGCACCCAAACTCGACGCCGCCGCGCTGCTGCACCGATTGTCGGTGGGAACGTCGGCAACGGCGCTTCGCCACTTCGTGTTGTTCTCTTCGATCTCCGGTCTGACCGGCTCACGCTGGCTGGCCCACTACACCGCCACCAGTGGCTATCTGGACGCGCTGGCATATGCGCGTCGCGTCATGGGCGTGCCGGCCACCACGGTCAACTGGGGACTGTGGAAGTCGCTGGCTGACACCGACGAGTCCAGTCAGGTCAGTGTGGGATCCGGGCTGCTGCCCATGGACGACGAGATCGCGATCGGCGCGCTGCCGTATGTGATGAGCCGCGCCGCCGGAGTGCATTCCGTTGTGGTGGAAGCGGATTGGCCGCTGCTTGCGGACACATACCGGGCCCGCGGATCGCTGCACATTGTCGACGACCTGCTGCCGGCACCCGGCGAGACGACGCTGCCGGAAAGCGAGTTCCGCATCGCGTTGCGCGGCTGCGAGCCAGAGCGCCGGCACACCCTGTTGTTCGACCAGATCGCCAAGCTGGCGACCAAGGCGATGGGGCTGCCGCCTGCCGAGTCGCTGGATCCCTCGACCGGCTTCTTCCAGCTCGGCATGGACTCGCTGATGAGTGCGATGCTGCGGCGGTCGTTGTCCGACGATCTCGCTGAGGCGCTGCCGGTGTCGGTGATTTTCGATTACCCGACCGTGTACAGCCTCACCGACTATCTGGCCACCGTGCTGCCCGAATTCGCTGACGCAGACATCGAACCGGTCGCCGACGCCTACGACGAGCTGGACGACGACGCGTTGCTAGCAGAACTTTCGGAAAGGCTACGAGGCTCTTAATGACAGCAGCCACGCCGGATCGCCGGGCGATCATCACCGAGGCGCTGCACAAAATCGATGATCTCACCGCGCGGCTGGAGATCGCTGAAAAGGCCAGCACCGAACCGATTGCGGTGGTCGGAATGGGCTGCCGGTTGCCCGGTGGGATCGACAGCCCCGAGCAGTTCTGGGACTTGTTGCACGACGGCCGAAGCGGCATCGTCAAGGTTCCCACCGAACGGTGGGATGCCGACGCGCTGTTCACCGAGGATCACACCGTTCCGGGAACGATCTGCAACCGCGAGGGCGGCTTCCTATCCGGCTGGCAGCCGGACGAGTTCGACGCCGAGTTCTTCGCCATTCCGCCACGCGAGGCGGCGGCGATGGACCCGCAACAACGGTTGTTCATCGAGGTCGCCTGGGAAGCGTTGGAAGACGCGGGTATTCCGCCGCACACCATCCGCGGCACCCAAACCTCCGTTTTCGTCGGGGTCACGGCCTACGACTACATGCTGACGTTGTCGGGCACGATGCGGCCCGAAGAGCTGGACGCCTATGTGCTGACCGGAAACTCGGCGAACTTCGCCGCCGGGCGGACGGCCTATCTGCTGGGCGCCCGCGGTCCCGCAGTGGTGCTGGACACGGCGTGCTCGTCGTCATTGGTGGCCATCCACCTGGCCTGCCAGAGCCTGCGCTGGCGCGAAAGCGACACGGCGCTGGTCGGCGGGACCAACCTGCTGCTGAGCCCGGGCACCAGCATCGCGTGCTCGCGCTGGGGCATGCTTTCGCCCGAGGGGCAGTGCAAGACCTTCGACGCCGGCGCCGACGGCTACGTGCGCAGCGAAGGCGCCGGAGCGGTAGTGCTCAAGCGACTTGCCGACGCCCAACGAGACGGCAATCGCATTCTCGCCGTGGTGCGCGGTTCGGCGGTCAATCAGGACGGCGCCAGCAGTGGGGTGACGGTGCCCAACGGCCCGGCGCAGCAGGCGCTGCTTCGCCAGGCATTGACGTCGGCCAAGCTGACGCCGGCCGACATCGACTACATCGAGGCACACGGAACGGGCACCCCCCTGGGCGACCCGATCGAACTCGATTCGCTGAGCAAGGTTTTCGACGATCGGGAAGGTCGGGCACCGCTGGTGCTGGGCGCGCTGAAGACCAATCTCGGCCACCTGGAGGCCGCCGCCGGGATCGCCGGATTCATGAAGACCGTGCTCTCGGTCGGACATGGCCGCATTCCACGGAACCTGAACTTCAGCGAGCTCACTCCCCATGCCAGTGAAGGCGTTTCGCGGCTGCGAATCGCCACCGAGGACATGGAATGGCCGGCGACCGAGCAACCGCGCCGGGCCGGGGTGTCGTCGTTTGGTGTGAGCGGGACGAATGCGCACGTGCTGATCGAGCAGGCGCCGGATTCGGTGCCCGCACCGCAGCGTGACCCTGATCCGGCGGTGTCGACTCTGGTGGTCTCGGGTAAGTCGGCGCAGCGGGTTGCGGCGACGGCATCGGTGCTGGCCGACTGGATGGACGGCCCTGGCGCCGCGGTGCCGCTGGCCGACGTGGCACACACCCTCAACCATCACCGCGCCCGGCAGCCCAAGTTCGCCACCGTAGCCGCCGTCGACCGCGAGCAAGCGGTGGCGGGATTGCGTGCGCTGAGCGCCGGTGAACCCGCCCCCGGATTGGTGGGCTGCCCCGAGGGCTCCATCGGACCGGGCACGGTCTTCGTCTATTCCGGTCGCGGCTCTCAGTGGGCCGGAATGGGACGCCAACTGCTGGCCGACGAGCCCGCATTCGCGGCCGCGATCACCGAACTCGAGCCGGTCTTCGTTGCGGAGGCCGGGTTTTCGCTGCACGACGTGATCGCCGGCGGCAAGGAGTTAGTCGGCATCGAGCAGATCCAGCTGGGTCTGATCGGGATGCAGCTGGCACTGACCGCGCTGTGGCGCTCCCACGGGGTGACGCCCGACCTGGTGATCGGACACTCCATGGGTGAGGTGGCGGCCGCGGTGGTGGCTGGCGCGCTGACGCCGGCCGAGGGTCTGCGGGTGACCGCGACCCGGTCGCGGCTGATGGCCCCGTTGTCGGGACAAGGCACCATGGCCATGCTCGAACTCGACGCCGCCGCCACCGAGGAGCTGATCGCGGATTATCCGCAGGTCACCTTGGCGATCTATGCCTCACCACGCCAAACCGTCGTCGCCGGCCCAACGTCGACGATCGACGCAATCGTTGAGAAGGTGCGCGCGCAGGACCGCTTGGCCGGTCGGGTCAATATCGAAGTGGCCCCACACAACCCGGCCATGGACCCCCTGCAACCGGTGATGCGGTCGGAACTGGCCGATCTCTCCCCGCGGCCGCCCACGATTCCGATCATCTCGACCACCTACGCGGATCTCGACGCTCGGCCGGTGTTCGACGCCGCACATTGGGCCACCAACATGCGCAACCCGGTGCGGTTCCAGCAGGCGATCGCGGCCGCCGGGGCCGATCACCACACCTTCATCGAGATCAGCGCGCACCCGCTGTTGACCCACGCCATCAGCGAAACCCTCACCGCGAGTGAGACCGCAGGTGATGCCGCAGGCTATCTGAGCATCGGCACCCTGCAGCGCGATGCGCACGACACCCTGACGTTCCGCACCAACCTCAACGCCGCCCACACCACCCGTCCGCCCGAAACCCCGCACAGCTGCGGACCGCGCCCCGTGCTGCCGACCACCCCATGGCAGCACACTTCGCACTGGATCACCCCGTCGGCTTCCGCTCACCACGCGCCAGACACCCACCCGCTGCTTGGTTTTGGTGTCACCGATCCCACCAGCGGCACCCGGATATGGGAAAGCGAGCTCAGCCCCGATCTGCTGTGGCTTGGCGATCACGTGATCGACGATCTCTGCGTGCTTCCTGGAGCGGCCTACGCCGACGTGGCGCTGGCGGCAGCCACGGATGCGTTCCGCGCGTCCGAAGACTCAACACAAGACCGGCCGTGGATGATCCGCGAGCTCAGTCTGCTGCAGATGCTGCAGGTCACCGACGGGACCGTTCTCGTCACGACTCTGACTGGCGACGAGCAGAACTGCCAGATCGAAATGCGCACCCACAGCGCCACTTCGGGATGGACCAAGCACGCCACCGCTACCGTCGCGCGCGAGACCGATGGGCAGCCGGCAGCGCTCGCGGTCGACAACCTCGATGACATTGCGGCCGAACTCAACCCCGATGACCTGTACGAACGGCTGCGCGGCGCCGGCCAACAACACGGAACGGCGTTCCGCGGAATCACCGGCCTGACCGTCGCACAGTCCGGTACCGCCCGTGCCGAAGTGCGGCTACCTTCTTCGGCGCGGGCCGGATCCCGCAATTTCGTGCTGCACCCGGTGATGATGGATATCGCTGTGCAGGCACTCGGCGCCACCCGGGCCGCGACCCACCTGGCCGGCGGACAGAATGCCCGCCAAACACTGGTGCTGCCAATACGTTTCGCGGGTGTCCATGTCTACGGCAACGTGGCCGACGGCGTGTGTTCCGTCGGCTCACTGGCCGCCACCGACAGACCGGACCGGATGCTGGGCCACGTCGAGCTGACCGACGCAGCAGGCAAGCCGCTGCTGGTCATCGACGAGGTCGAGATGGCGGTGCTCGGTTCGACCAGCGGCGCAGCAGAACTCAACAGCCACCTGCTCGCGGCGGAGTGGGAACCCGCACCGCTGGACACAGCGGCCAGCGATCTGGGCGACCTGCTGTTGATCGGCGACCCCGCTGCGAACGACCCAATGCTGGCCGCGCTGCCGTCGTCCCTGAGCGATGGCGTCGGCGAAGTCCAGGTGGTGTCGCCGACCGACACCGTCACGCTGCGCGCGGCGATCAACCGAAACGCGTGGGAGAGCGTCGTCGTGCTCTGCCCGCCGCAATCCATCGACGATTCGCTGCCCGAGTCCGACCAACTGGATCTGGCGCTGGCGCGCACGCTGCTGATCGCGGATGTCGCAAAGACCCTGGCGCGAATGGGTGCCCGCCATAGCCCGCGGCTGTGGATCGTCACCCGCGGAGCCCAGCAAGTCGACCCCGGTGACCGGGTTACGTTGGCACAAACGGAGCTTCGCGGCATCGCGCGGGTGCTGACATTCGAGCATCCGGAACTGAAGACCACGATCCTCGACCTCGAGGCGGACGGCACCGGTTCGCTCGAAGCGGTGGCCCAGGAGTTGCTCGCCGGCTCCGATGCCGATGAGGTCGCGCTGCGTGACGGACACCGCTACCTGAACAGGCTGGTGCCCGCGCCCACCACGTCGGCCGGTGAGCTCATCGGAGAAACTCGCCGCACCGTGGTGAACTTGGACGCCGGTGGCGCTGTACGGCTGCAGATCGATGAACCTGGACGCTTGGATGCGCTGAGAGTGCATGCGGTGAAGCGGGTTCCGCCGGGTACCGATCAGGTCGAGGTCCGCGTCGCGGCCGCGGGCCTTAATTTCAGTGACGTGCTCAAGGCGATGGGCATCTACCCCACCCTCGACGGTGCGCCGCCGGTGATCGGTGGCGAGTGTGCGGGCGTCGTGACGGCTATCGGCGCCGACGTCGACTCGGTCGAGGTCGGGCAGCGCGTGATCGCCATCGGCCCCGGCACATTCGGCTCCCACATGACAACACTGGCCGATCTCGTCACCCCGATCCCCGACACGCTGCCCGATCCCGAGGCGGCCGCGTTCGGCATCGCGTACCTGACCGCCTGGCACTCACTGTGCGAGGTCGGACGGCTGGCCCCCGGCGAACGGGTGCTCATCCATTCCGCCACCGGCGGGTTGGGAATGGCGGCGCTGGCGATCGCCAAGATGGTCGGCGCCCGGATCTACACCACCGCCGGCTCGGAAGCCAAGCGTGAGATGCTCACCGGGCTTGGTGTCGAGTACGTCGGCAACTCGCGAACCGTGGACTTCGCCGAGGAGATACTCGACGTCACCGACGGCTACGGAGTGGATGTCATTTTGAATTCGCTTCCGGACGAAGCGATTCAACGCGGGGTGAAGATACTCGCGCCCGGCGGCCGGTTCATCGAGCTGGGCAAAAAGGACGTCTACGCCAATGCCACCCTGGGATTGGCCGCGCTGACGAAAAGCGCGTCGTTCTCCGTCGTCGATCTCGACTTGAACCTGAAGCTGCAACCGGCCCGGTACCGCCAGATGCTGTTAAACATCCTGGCGCACGTGGCGGACGGCAAACTCCAGGTTCTTCCCGTCACCACGTTTACCCTCGACGACGCGGGCGACGCCTTCGCGCTGATGGCATCCGGTCGGCACACCGGCAAGATCGTCGTCACGATTCCGGCGCAGGGCAGCCTCGACGCGATAGCGGCGTCACCGCTGCCACTGGTCAGCCCGGACGGCGGCTACATCATCGTGGGCGGCATGGGCGGTCTCGGATTTGTCGTGGCGCAGTGGCTGGTGGCCCAGGGGGCGGGATTGGTTGTGCTGAACGGACGTTCGGCTCCCAGTGCCGACGTCCAGTCGGCGATAGCGGAGCTGGCCGCCGGCGGTAGCCAAATCGAGGTGGTCACCGGCGACATCGCCGAATCCGACACGGCCACCCGACTCGTGCAAGCAGTCCACGACGCCGGCTTCCGGGTGGCTGGAGTCCTGCACAGCGCCATGGTTCTCGATGACGAGATCGTGATGAACATCTCGGACTCGGCCGCGCGGCGCGTGTTCACCCCGAAGGTCACCGGCAGCTGGCGGCTCCACCAGGCCACCGCCGAGTTGGACGTCGATTGGTGGCTCACGTTCTCCTCGGCATCCTCGCTGCTGGGTACGCCCGGCCAGGGCACCTACGCCGCAGCGAACTCGTGGGTCGATGGGCTGGTCGCCTATCGGCGCTCCCTGGGACTTCCCGCCGTCGGAATCAACTGGGGCCCATGGGCGGAAGTGGGCCGTGCCCAGTTCTTCGCCGACCTCGGCGTCTCGCTGATCACCGTGGAGCAGGGACTGGCGGCAATGCAGCTGCTGCTGTCGACCGACCGGGCTCGTACCGGAGTGATACACCTCGACGCCAGGCAGTGGTTCCAATCCTTCCCCGCCATCGGCGGCTCCTCGCTGTTCGCGAAGCTGCACGACTCGACGAAGGTCCAGCGGCGTGGCGGCGGCGCGATCCGTGCCGAACTGGATGCCATCGAGCCCGCCGAACGCCCGGCCCGCCTGGCGACCGCGATCGCCGACGAAATCCGGGCAGTGCTGCGCTCAACGGAGCCGATCGGCCACGATCGGCCGATGGAGTCGCTCGGTCTCGACTCGCTGATGGCTCTCGAGTTGCGGAACCGGCTGGAAGCAAGCTTGGGCACGACGTTGCCCGCGGCCCTGGTCTGGGCATACCCGACCATCGAGGATCTCGCCGGTGCCATGTGTGAACGTCTGGGTTACGCGACGTTGGCCGATGCCGCACCGGCTGCTGACGGGGAAACCGAGCTATCCGACGAAGAAATGGAATTGTTGTCCGATCTCGTTGCGGCAAGCGAGCTCGAGACGGCAACAGGGGGCAGTGAGTAATGACGAGTCTTGCCGAACGCGCGGCACAGATGTCACCAAAGGCGCGCGAGGTCCTCGCACGTGAGTTGGTTCGCGCGGGGACGGCCTTTCCCACCGACATTGCCGAACCCATCGCGGTCGTCGGCATCGGCTGCCGGTTACCGGGGAATGTATCTGGGCCAGAAAGCTTTTGGCAGCTGCTAGTCGACGGTCGAGACGCCGTCGGCGAGGTACCGGCCGATCGGTGGGACGGGGATGCGTTCTACGACCCCGATCCACAGGCACCGGGGCGGATGACAACGAAGTGGGGGGGGTTTGTCGACGACGTCGCCGGGTTCGACGCCGACTTCTTCGGCATCACCCCGCGCGAAGCAGTGGCGATGGACCCCCAGCAGCGGATCTTGCTCGAGGTGGCCTGGGAAGCGCTCGAGCACGCCGGCGTAGCGCCGGATTCGTTGAACGGCAGCCGAACCGCTGCGATCATGGGCGTGTCGGCCTGGGACTACACGATCCTCAACCTCGAGCGCAACGCCGAGATCGACGCATACATGAGCACCGGAAACCCGCATAGCGCCGCGGTTGGCCGGATCTCTTACCTGTTGGGACTGCGCGGCCCGGCAGTGGCCGTGGACACCGCGTGCTCGTCGTCGTTGGTGGCCATCCATCTGGCCTGCCAGAACCTGCGGCTGCGGGAAAGCGATGTGGCACTGGCCGGCGGGGTGCACCTGTCCCTGTCACCGTTCACCAGCATCGCATTGTCCAAGTGGTCTGCCCTGTCGCCGACCGGCCGGTGCAAAACCTTCGACGCCCTGGCTGACGGATTCGTGCGCGGCGAAGGCTGCGGCGTCGTGGTGCTCAAGCGGCTGGCAGACGCCGTCCGCGACGGCGACCGGGTGCTGGGCGTGGTCCGCGGTTCGGCGATCAACCAGGACGGCCGCTCCAACGGCATGACCGCCCCGAATGCGGCCGCCCAGCGCGACGTGATCACCACCGCGCTGCGGATGGCCGACGCCACGGCAGACAGCGTCAACTATGTCGAAACCCATGGCACCGGAACCATTTTGGGCGATCCGATCGAGTTCGAGGCACTGGCGGCCACTTACGGCGGCGGCGAAGGCCGCTGCGCGCTGGGGTCGGTCAAGACCAACATCGGGCACCTGGAAGCCTCGGCCGGCGTCACCGGATTCATCAAGGCAATCCTCTCGGTGAACCGGAATTACATTCCGCCCAATCTGCACTTCACCCGGTGGAACCCGGCCATCGACCCGTCGTCGACCCGCCTGTTCGTGCCGACCGAGGGCGGCGCATGGCCTGCCGAAGGCACGCCACGCCCTCGGAGGGCCGCGGTATCGTCGTTCGGCCTGAGCGGGACCAATGCGCACGTGGTGATCGAGCAGGCGCCGGCGCCGGCGCCACAGACGTCAGCCACTCCGGTCGTTTCGACGTTGGTGGTGTCGGGCAAGACACCGCAGCGGCTGGCGTCGACGGCCGCGACACTGGCCGACTGGATCGCCGGCCCCGGAGCAGCGGTCCCACTTGCCGATATCGCCCACACCCTGAATCATCGCCGGGCTCGGCATAGTTGGGTGGGCACCGTCGTAGCGCGCGACCGCGTCACCGCGGCTGCGGGTCTGCGGGCATTAGCCACCGGAACCCCAGCACTCGGCGTAGTGGGCGCCGCCGAGGCCGGCCACGGACCCGGCACGGTGTTCGTCTACTCCGGTCAGGGCGCGCAATGGGCCGGCATGGGCCGCCGACTGCTGGCCGATGAACCCGCCTTCGCCGCCGCAATCGACGAGCTGGAGCCCGATTTCGTTGCTCAGACTGGCTTTTCGCTGCGGCAAACCCTGTCCGACGGCAGCCCGGTCACCGGCATCGACAAGATTCAGCCACTGCTGGTGGGCATCCAGTTGGCGCTGACCGCGCTGTGGCGCCACTACGGCGTATCACCCGACGCGGTGATCGGGCACTCGATGGGCGAGGTCTCGGCCGCGGTGGTCTCCGGAGCGCTCACCCCCGCCGAGGGGCTGCGCATCATCGCCACTCGTTCAAAACTGATGGCGCAGTTGTCCGGCCAGGGTGCGATGGCCTTGCTCGAACTCGATGCCCCCGCGGTGGAAGCGCTGATCACCGACTACCCACAAGTCACACTCGCCGTGCACGCCTCACCGACCCAATCGGTGATCGCGGGTCCACCCGAACAGGTGGACGCGGTGATCGCGGAGCTATCCGCCCGCAACCTGCTGGCCCGCCGCATCGAGGTCGACGTAGCCTCCCACCACCCCATCATCGACCCGGTACTGCCCGAATTGCGCACGGCCCTAGCCGATTTGGCGCCAAAGGCAGCAACCATCCCGATGATCAGCACGGTATCCGAAGATCCCGCACCGGTGCTGGACGCCGACTACTGGGCCGCCAATCTGCGCAACCCGGTCCGCTTCCACCAAGCCATCACCGCTGCCGAGCAGCACACCTTTATCGAGATCAGCCCGCACCCGTTGCTCACCCACGCCATCATCGACACCCTGGGCGACGCTAAGAGCCGCACCATCGGCACGCTGTACCGCGACACCGACGACACCGTCACCTTCCACGCGCAGCTGGCCGCCGTCCGACAGCCGATCAGCACTGACGGTCGACTGGCCGACATTCCGGTAACCCCATGGCAGCACACACATTTCTGGGTCGCTGATCGGTCGGCGATGTCGAACTCCGTTGCGAGTCACCCGCTGCTGGGAACGCACATCGAAGTTCCGTCCAGCCGCGACCACGTCTGGCAAGCTGATGTCGGCACCGACGTGTCGCCCTGGCTCGCCGACCACAAGGTGTTCGGCCAACCCACCATGCCCGGCGCCGGGTTCACCGAAATCGCTTTGGCCGCAGCAAGCGAAGCATTGGGCGTGCCGGTGCAGGCGTTGTCGATCAACCAACTCGAAGTCGAGCAGATGCTCACTTTGAACGCCCACACCCAGTTGACAACGCAACTGACTCGGGGCGCGGACGACAAGACCCGGATCGAAATCTATTCCCGCTCAGCCGGTCACGGCTGGATCCGGCACGCGACGGCCAGGGCCGAAGTGCGGACGCAGGAAGCCGTCCCCGACCGGCCCGCCCCCGTCACCGAGCACGGCCGTACCGCGATCAACCCGGCCGACCTGTACACCGGCTTGCGCCAGGCCGGTCAATACCACGGCCCCGCATTCGCAGCCTTGACCGCGATCCACCGGCTGCCGGGCGGTTCGGTCGAAACCGAGATCGTGCTGCCCGACGAGTCGCCGCGGCATTCCGAGTTCCGACTCCACCCGGTCATGCTGGACGCGGCCCTGCAGAGTTTGGCCGCCGCAATGCCCGACGACGAACTCGCCGGGTCCGCCGAATCCAGCTATCTGCCAGTATCTTTCGACTCGGTGCGAGTATACGGCAGCCCGGGCCGGCGGGCCCGTTGCCGGGCCCAGCTGTCCAGCCTCGACGAAGGCGGCGCGGGCAAGCTCGGCAGAATCGTCTTGACCGACGACGCCGGGACCGTCACGGCCGAAATCAACGACATCTACGTGCGCCGGGTGGAACGACGCAGCGTGCCACTTCCGCTGGCGCAGAAAATCTTCGACACCACCTGGTCGCCCCGGCCTGTTACCCCCGGGCCGTCAGACACCCCCGGCAGTTGGCTGGTGCTCACCGAAGGGCACGTCGGCGAAGCCGACCAATTTGTCGCCGAATGGCGTTCACCGGCACACCGGGTGATCACTGCCGAACTCACTGACGAGTCCGCCATGCTCACCGCTTTCGCCGAAACGGGAGGCGATCCCGAGCATCCGCCGGTCGGCGTGCTCATCTTCGTCGCAGCCAACCCGGACCTCACCGACGCCGGCATCGACCGGGCGCGCGAATCGGTCTGGTCGGTCGCCACCGTCGTTCGTGCCATCGTCGGCGGCTGGCATGGCCAATCACCGCGGCTCTGGCTGGTCAGCAGCGGTGGCATCGCGGTGGGTGACGAGCCGGGCCAACCGGGGATCGGCGCACTCAAGGGTTTGGTGCGCGTGCTGGCTTACGAGCATCCGGAGCTGCAGACCACGCTGCTCGACCTCGATGCCACGTCCGAGCCGGTGGTCGCGCTGAAAGCCGAACTCACCGCGGCGGTTTCCGTCAGGATCGACGACGTGGTCGCCTGGCGAGGCGGGCAGCGATACGTCGAGCGGCTGTCCCGTGCCACCCTCGAAGAGCCCACCCGCGAAGCGGTCCGCTCCGGTGCCTCCTACATCATCACCGGCGGCCTCGGAGGCCTCGGCCTGGTGGTCGCGCGGTGGCTGGCGGACAGCGGCGCGGGCCGCATCGTTCTCAACGGCCGCAGCGAACCTTCGGACGAGCAGCGCGCCGTTCTGGCTGAGCTGGAACGCAAGACCGAGATCGTGGTGGTCTCCGGCGATGTGGCCTCGGCAGGCGTGGCGGACACCCTGGTGGCGGCCGCCGGCGAGACGAACCTGCGCGGTATCCTGCACGCGGCCGCGGTGCTCGACGACAGCCTGGTGTTCTCCATGACCAAGGACAGCGTGGAGCGCGTTTGGGCGCCCAAGGTCATCGGAGCCCTGCGGATGCATCAAGCGAGCATTGGTTGCGAGCTGGACTGGTGGCTCGGGTTCTCCTCCACCAGTTCCCTGCTGGGCGGTCCGGGACAGGCCGCGTACGCATGCGCGAGCGCCTGGCTCGACGCGCTGGTCGACTGCCGGCGCGCCTCGGGTCTGCCGGCAACAGTGATCAACTGGGGGCCGTGGGCAGAGGTCGGACTTGCCCGCACGCTCACCGGCGGTGCTCTCGATCCCATCACTCCCGCCGAAGGCGTCGCGGCGCTAGAGCCGTTGCTGTGCAGCGACCGGTGCCACACCGGCGTGGCCCGGCTGCGTCCCGACAGGGCGCTGATCACCTTCCCAGAAATCCGGAACCTCGGCTATTTCACTAGTGTGGTCGAGGAGCTGGAGGCCACCGGAGACGGCGGTGACTGGGCCGGTCCCGAAGCACTGACCGGCCTCGATGCCGACGAAGCACAGCGCCTGATGACAGACCGACTGCGCGCGCGTATCGCGGCAGTCATGGGATACGCCGAGCGCTCGGCCGTCGATCCCACCACACCACTGACCGAGTTGGGAATGGATTCCCTTATGGCAGTTCGTATTCGCAACACCGCCCGCGCGGATTTCGGAGTCGAGCCGCCGGTAGCGCTCCTGCTACAGGGCGCGTCATTACAAGATCTCACGGCTGATTTAGTCCGTCAGCTCGGCTTCACCGGTCACTCGCAGGCGCTCGAGCAGCAGGATGCCGTCCGCGACCGGGCACAGCAGCGCGCGGCGGCGCGCCAACAAGCCGCGATGCGGCGGAAACGAGGACAACAGGTATGAGCACGGGCTCAGAAGCATTGCCGGCCAACGCCATTGCGGTGATCGGCATGGCGGGCAGATTCCCGGGTGCCAACAATGTTTCGGCGTTCTGGGACAACCTTCGGCGCGGCGAAGAGTCGATCGTCACGCTCTCAGAGGGAGAGCTCAGGGCTGCCGGAGTTGGCGACGAGGTGCTGGCGAATCCAGGATATGTCCGGCGCGCCCCGCTCGTCGACGGGATCGACGAGTTCGACGCTGACTTCTTTGGGTTTCCGCCGCAGTTAGCTCGGACACTAGATCCACAACACCGGCTATTCCTCCAGTGCGCATGGCATGCGTTCGAGGATGCCGGCTGTGACCCAGCGCAGTTCGACGGCGCAATCGGCGTGTACGGGACCAGCTCACCCAGCGGCTATCTCCTGCACAACCTGGCATCTCACCATAGCCAGAACGCCTTTATGGCAACGGGACTCGACTTCGAGCAGTTCAATCTGTTCCTGCAAAATGACAAGGACTTTCTGGCGACGCGGGTCTCGCATCAATTCGATCTCCGCGGCCCGAGCATGACGATTCAAACTGCATGCTCATCGTCACTGGTTGCGATCCACCTGGCCTGCCAGAGTCTGCTCAGCGGTGAATGCGACATGGCGCTTGCCGGAGGGGTATCGCTGTCCGTCCCGCACCAGGTCGGTTACTGGAACTCACCGGGAGCGATGGTGTCGGCGGTCGGGCATTGCCGGCCCTTCGACGTGCGATCCGATGGCACCGTCTTCGGCAGCGGTGTTGCGATTGTGGCCCTCAAACCGTTGCAGGCCGCGATCGAAGCCGGGGACCGGATTCACGCCGTCATCCGCGGATCGGCGATCAACAACGACGGATCCATGAAAATGGGCTACGCGGCCCCCAATCCGGCCGCGCAGGCCGATGTCATCGCGGAAGCCCATGCGGTCGCGGGCATCGACGCCTCCACCGTGAGCTATGTCGAGACACACGGAACCGGCACGCCCCTTGGTGATCCCATCGAGGTCCAGGGGTTGCGGAACGCGTTCGCCGTGTCTCAAACACCCAGACCCGGCCCGTGCGTCCTCGGGTCGGTCAAGTCAAACATCGGCCACCTGGAGGTGGCGGCCGGCGTTGTCGGTCTGATCAAAACGATTCTGTGCCTAGAGAACAAAGCGATCCCCGCGACGCTGCACTTCACCAGTCCGAACCCGGAACTTCGTCTCGACGAGACTCCGTTCACCGTGCAAAGCAGATATAGCGCATGGGAATGGGACGGAGTGCGCAGGGCCGGGGTCAGCTCATTTGGGGTGGGCGGGACCAACGTGCACCTCGTGGTCGAAGAGGCGCCGGCAGTTCCGGCACACGCCGAACCTGCCCGTCCCCAAGTGCTGCTGCTGTCAGCGCGAACCACGTCGGCGCTGGAGGAATCGCGAACTGCCCTGGCCGCTGCGCTGGCCGACCCAGACGGCCCGGACCTGTCCGACGTCGCCTTTACCCTGGCCGCGCGCCGCAAGCACAACATCGCCATGGCGGCCGTGGTTCACGACCGCGAGCAGGCGGCCAGAGTGCTGCAGGCGTCCGAGCACGATAATGTTTTCGTCGGGGAGTCCACTGGCGAAAACGTCGAATCAGCCGCAGACCGCGTCGTTTTCATGTTTCCCGGGCAAGGCGCTCAGCACGTCGGAATGGCTCGGGGGCTGTATGACACGGAGCCGGTCTTCGCCGAGCACTTCGATACCTGCGCCGCGGGCTTCCGTAACGAGATGGGCATCGATTTGCATGCGGAGGTGTTTGGGGCCGCTGCTACGGATTTGGAGCGCATTGACCGGTCGCAACCCGCGCTGTTCACCGTGGAATACGCACTCGCGAAGTTAGTTGACAGCTATGGCGTCCGCGCTGGGGCGTATATCGGATACAGCACCGGCGAATACATTGCGGCCACCCTGGCCGGGATTTTCGACCTCGACACAGCGATCAAAACCGTGTCATTGCGTGCCCGTCTGATGCATGAATCGCCGCCGGGCGCGATGGTCGCTGTGGCGCTGGGCCCCGACGACATCGCGAAGTATCTTTCGCCGGGGGTCGAGCTGTCCGCCGTCAACGATCCCGGCAACTGCGTGGTCGCCGGGCCGAAGGACCAGATCCGCGCGTTCAGCCAACATCTTAACGAGCATGGGATATCCGCTCGCCGGGTCCGCGCGACCCACGCGTTCCACACCAGCTCAATGGATCCCATGCTGGAAGAATTTCAGGACTTCCTGTCACGTCAAGAGCTGCGCGTGCCGCACACGCCGCTACTGAGCAACCTCACCGGAACTTGGATGTCCGATGGGCAAGCCACCGACCCGGCCAGTTGGGCCCGCCAGATCAGTTCGGCGATCAGGTTCGCCGACGAACTTGGTGCGGTACTTGCCGATCAGGACAGGGTCCTCGTCGAAGTGGGCCCCGGCGCCAGCCTAACCGGCACGGCGATGCGGCACCCGAAGTGGTCGAGCGGGCACCGCGCGGTTCGGCTCATGCGGCACCCGGTTCAGAACACCGATGATCGGGACACCTTCTTGCTCGGGCTCGGTCAATTGTGGGCAGCCCGTGTGCAGGTTGACTGGAAGCCGTTGTCGGGCCCGAAGCGGCCAATCGTCTCCTTGCCCGGTTATCCCTTTGCCCATGAACGACATTGGGTTGATCCGAGGCCGATTGCTCGGAGTGACCAGCCCAGCGGCACAGAAGTCTCCGCATACCCGGCCACCAACGGCGCCACTGGCCATCCGCCTGTAGCCACCAACAGCCAATCGGCAACCGAGGCAACGCTGCATCGCATCTGGACGCAGTGCCTGGGCGTCACCTCGCTCGACCGAAACGCCAATTTCTTTGAAATCGGCGGCGATTCGCTCATCGCGATCGGCATCTCGACGAATGCCTCCAACGCCGGCTTGAGCGTCACCCCTCAGCATCTGTACGAACACCCGACCGTAGCCAGCCTGGCCGCCGCCCTCGATGCCGAGTTCACCGGGGCCGGCCTGACGGAACCGCCTGGCGCCGAGTCACATTTGCCGGTACCCGCGAATATCGCCGGGTTCCTCGAACACGGTGTGCAGGAGACCGGTCGCTGGCGGGTCCCGCTGATCTTCCGGCTCGCCCCCAGCGTCGGCATCGACGACGTCCGGGCCGTGCTTACCGCGTTGGCAAACCACCACGACGCGTTGCGAGTTCAGCTCGTCGACCGCGCGGGGACGTGGGAACAACACATCACGCCACCGCAGGAATTCCAGCGGCTGTCGTCGCGTACAGACAGTCTGGAAGACGTGCTGGCCGAGCTGGCCGCTCAGGATGACTTGACCGCGTCGTTCACCGCCACCCACATCTCCGGTGACCAAGGCGGTGCCTATCTGGTGTTGTCCGTCCACGAGATCATCGCGGACAACACCTCTCGCGAAATCCTGCTCACCGACCTCTTCACCGCGTTCACCCAACAACTTGCCGGCGAGGAGATCCTGCTCTCCCCGACCAGCGCGACGTGGCGGGATTGGTCGCTGCGATCCGGGACGCTGGCGACGCATCCGGCAGTCCTGGACTCCTGCGATTTCTGGCTGGAGAGCGCGAGCAAGGCGACACTGCGGCTCGGCGATCGCGAGATCACCGGCCAGCCCCGCTCGAGCGACCTGGTGCGGGTGCCGTCCACGCTGACCGTCGACGAGACAGCCGAACTCGACGCTGGCCGCCGCAAGCTGGGCGTGTCGATGGAGGAAGTTCTGCTGGCGGCGCTGGGCCGGGCGATCGCCGACACGGTCGGCGAGGGTGTGGTTTCGGTCGACGTCGAGGGCGCCGGGCGTTCGGTGCTGCGGCCGGCCGTCGACCTCCGCAGGACCATTGGCCGGTTCACCACGATCTACCCGGCCGCGCTTCGGTGCGCGCAGGACAGTGCCGCAGCCGACCAGCTGTCGGCGGTGCACGACTCGCTGAAATCCGTTCCGCACCACGGCGTTGGATACGGACTGCTGCGCTATGTCTATGCGCCCACCGCGCGGCTACTGGCCGCACTGGGCCCTTCCGACATCCACCTGCGCTACATCGGCATGATCCCCGAGCCGCCGGTTCTCGACGCGCCGGTCCAGTTCGACTCGGATGCCGCGATGCCGGTGCGAGAAGCGATTCCCGGCCTGGGCCACGCCGTCGAATTCCGGGTTTATCGGCATTCCAGTGTGCTGCATCTGGATTGGTGGTACGACAGCCGCCGTGTGCCGAGCGCGCGGGCTGAGGAGCTCGCGCAGCGCTTCCCCTTGGCGCTGCGTGAGCTCCTCCAGGACGCCGTCGACGCCATCCCCGCCGATGGCGACATGGGTTCGCAACCCGTGGAACTGGCCCTGGTGGATCTGTCGGCGCTCGACTAGGGGTAGCACAGTGTTTCCCGGATCCGTGATCCGTAAGTTGGCGCACAGCGAAGAAGTGTTCGCGGCCAACGAGACGTATTTCGCGCTGACCGTGCAGATCAGTGGCGAGGTCGACATCGATGCAGTGTCAGATGCTTTCGACGCGGTGCTGCAATCTCACCCGATCTTCGCCGGCCACCTCGAGAAGGCCGACGACGGCCGACACCAGATTGTCGCCGAAGATCTCATGCATCCCGGGATCTGGCTGGTCGACGAGCGCACGTCGGAGGCGGCGCTGGCGGGTATGCAACTGGATCAGAGCCAATCCCTGCTGAATCTTCGGTTGAAATCCAGTGGCGAATTGAGCGAACTAACGCTGTACGCACACCACGCCCTCGCCGATGCGCACCATGTCTTCGGGCTTCTCGAGGAGTTCTTCTCTCGCTACACCGACGCGGTGGCAACCGGCGACGCCGGACCGGCAACCCCGCAACCCGCGCCCGAGCCGCTGGAGGTGTTGCTCGCACAGCGTGGCGTGACGAAGCAGCCGCGGTCCGGGCTGGAACGATTCTTCCCGGCGGCGTTCGCCTACGACTTGCCCGCCGTGGAGAAGCCACCGATTGCGTTGAATCCTGATTCAGTCCAACTCATTCCGGCAGCACGGATCCGGTTTACCGAGCAGGAGACGTCGGATCTCATCGAGTTTGGGCTTGCCAATCAGCTCAGCCTCAACTCCGTGGTGGCCGCGGCGATCTTGCTGACCGAGTGGGAACTCCGCAATACCCCACACCTCCCGATTCCCTATGTCTATCCGGTCGACGTGCGCTACCTGTTGACTCCCCCGGTCAGTGCGACCGGCAGCACCCTGCCCTTGGGGTTGGCGAGCTATCTCGCCGAGATAGGGCCCGATACCGAGCTCGTCGACGTGGCCCGGGGCATCGTGGACGCGTTTCGAGCCGACCTGGCCGACGGCCTGATTCAACAGTCGACACTGCACTTCAGCCTGCAATACGAAGGCGCCCTGCCCGGGCTTCCGCCGTTCGTGATGTGCACCGACGCCGGTTCGATCCCCGCGGTGCGCACACCGGAGGACATCGAGATAGTGGACTTCCACAGCGAACTGCACTTCCCCACCCGCGCCCCCGTGGATATCTACAGCTGCGGAAACTTTGCCGGCCGACTCTTCATCGAGCACCATGCGCACCTTGAGGGACGCGAAACATCCTTGGATGCAATCTATTCGAGGTTACTCTCGCTGTCCGAAGAGGACAGCTGGGTCATGGAGTGAGCGAACGCGAGTTCGACATTGTCTTGTACGGCGCCACCGGGTTCTCCGGCAATCTGACGGCCCAATACCTCGCGCAACAGGGTTCGCAGGCACGGATCGCATTGGCCGGTCGCGACAGCGGACGGCTGCTGGCCGTGCGACTAGCGCTGGGCCCGGCTGCACAGGAGTGGCCGCTGCTCACCGCCGACGCATCGCAGCCGTCGACGCTCGCGGCGATAGCCGAACGAACCCAGGTGGTGGTGACGACCGTGGGACCCTACGCACAACATGGCCTGCCTCTGGTGGCGGCCTGCGCCAAGGCCGGAACGGACTATGCCGACCTGACCGGCGAGCTGATGTTTGTCCGGGACAGCATCGACCTGTACCACAAACAGGCCGTCGACACCGGCGCACGAATCGTCATCTCATGCGGATTCGATTCGGTCCCTTCGGATCTCAACGTCCACCAACTCCACCGCCGGGTGGTCGAGGACAGTGCCGGCGAACTCACCAACACGACGTTGGTGCTGCGTTCGTTTCGCCAAACCGGGGCCTCCGGCGGCACTATCGCGTCCTATTTGGACGCCATGCGCATTGCATCCACCGACGTACACGCGCGCCGACTTGTCGAAGACCCGTACACGCTGACCACCGACCGGAGCGCCGAACCCGAACTTGGTCCGCAACCTGATTTTTCGTGGCATCGGGGACGCGACGTGGCGCACGAACTGTCCGGCCTCTGGATCGGCGGATTTTTCCAGGGCCCCTTTAATAGCCGGATTGTCCGTCGTAGCAATGCATTACAAGAATGGGCCTACGGCCGTCAGTTCCGCTACGCCGAAACGATGAGTCTGGGACGGTCGTTCGCGGCGCCGGTCGCGGCCGCAGCCGTCACCGGCATTCTGGCGGCCGTCTTTGGGTTGGCCAATCGACACTCCAGGCGATTGCCCCGACGGTTCGTGGAGTTCATCACGCCTAGGTCAGGCGCAGGACCGGGCGATGCCGCTCGAAAGCGCGGTCACTACACCGTCGAGACGTACAGCACCACCACGACGGGCGCTCGCTACGTGGCGACTTTCGGGCAGAATTGCGATGCCTACCAAGGGACGTCGGTGATGCTCGGGGAAAGTGGTCTGGCCCTTGCGCTCGACCGTGACCGGCTTTCCGAGTGCCGCGGCGTGCTGACTCCCGCCGCGGCGATGGGCGATGCGCTGCTGGCGCGGCTTGCGGCCGCCGGGGTAAGCGTGGGGACGACCCTGCTCAACCCGTAGCTAGGTCGTTGCTAACGCCTCTTCCGACGCCAGCGTCTCCGCCACGTGCAGGCTCAACGTGCGGGCGGTGTTGTGGGTGGCGATGGCCTTGGGAGTGATCCGGACACCGGTCTCGGCTTCGATGCGGGTCCTGAGCTCCAGGTTGCCCAGCGAGTCCAACCCATGGTCGGCGAACGCCCGGTCGGGGTCGACCGCGCGGCGCAGGATCAGGCCGGTCTGTTCGGCAATCAGGCGCCGTAGCCTGGCTGGCCACTCTTCGGGCGACAGCGTCCGGAGTTCGGCACGCAGCGCGGAGCTTCCGGCCGCATGCTGTTCTCCGGCGGACTGGAACGCTTCGGCGAACGGGCTGCGCGCAACCAGCGCGGCCAGCCACGGTGCGCCCGTCGTCGGCACGTAGCCGGTGTAGCCGCGGTCGTAACGCAGCAGCGTTTCGAAAGCCGTTGCGCCCTCTTGCGGAGCGATCATCGTGGTCCGGCCGCCGTCGGCCAGGAAGGTGGCGCGACCGATCTCGCCCCACGCCCCCCACGCGATGGTGTTGGCGGGCAAGCCCTGACTGCGGCGCCAGTGCGTGAACACGTCCAGCCAGCTGGAGGCCGCGGCGTACGCCCCCTGGCCCGCCGAGCCGAATAGCGCGGCCACCGACGAGAACGCGCAGAACCAGTCCAGCGGCTGACCGGCCGTCGCGTTATGTAGATTCCACACGCCGTTGACCTTGGGTGCCCAGTCCCGATCGATCAGCTCGTCGGTGATGTTGGCCAAGGTGGCGTCCTCAACCACCGCAGCGGCGTGCAGCACCCCGCGCAACGGCAGCCCGGTCGCCGTGGCCGCGGCCACCACCTTCTGGGCGGTCTCCGGCTCGGCGATGTTGCCGCACTCCACCACGACGTCAGCACCGGTCGCGCGGAGTCGCTCAATGGCCTGGCGCGCCTTGGGAGTTGGGTTGGAGCGTGCAGTCAGTACGATGCGGCCGCAGCCGCCCTTGGCCATCTCGGCGGCCAAGAACAAGCCCAGCCCGCCCAGACCGCCGGTGACGATGTAGCTGCCGTCCTTGCGGTAGACCGGAGCTTGGTCCGGCGGCAGGACCGCGCGGGTCTCTCCGGTGTGCGGCACGGTGAGCACCAGCTTGCCGGTGTGCTCAGCACCGCTCATCACCCGGATCGCGTCGGCGGCCTGCGAGAGCGGATATTCGGTGATGATGGGCAGCGGGAGGTCGCCGTCGGCAACCTTCTGGTACACCGTCTGCAGCAGTTCGTGCAGCCGACGTGGGTGCGTCTCGGAGAGCAGCGCCAGGTCGACGGCGTAGAACGTGAGGTTGCGCCGGAACGGGAACAGCCCCAGCCGGGTGTCACCGTAGATGTCGGCCTTGCCGATCTCGACGAAGCGGCCACCGTAGGCCAGCAGGTTCAGCCCGGCGCGCTGAGCGGCACCCGTGAGCGAGTTGAGCACGACGTCCACGCCGTACCCATCGGTGTCGCGGCGGATCTGCTCGGCGAAATCGGTACTGCGGGAATCGTAAACATGCTCAATTCCCATGTCGCGCAAGATCGCTCGGCGCTCCGGGCTGCCAGCGGTGGCGTAGATCTCGGCCCCGACCAGCCGTGCGATCGCGATCGCCGCCTGCCCGACACCGCCGGTTCCGGAGTGAATCAGCACCTTGTCTTCGGCAGTCATCCTGGCCAGGTCGCATAGACCGTACCAGGCGGTGCCGTAACCCGTTGCGGCAGAAGCGGCCTCGCCAGCGCCCAGGCCGGGCGGCAAGGTGGCGACCAGCCGGGCATCGCAGGTGACAAAGGTGCCCCAGCAGCCGTTGGCGTAGCCGGAGAAGCCACCCACCCGATCGCCGACCGCTAGATCCGTGACGTCGGCGCCGATTCGGCTCACCACGCCGCCCAGGTCGAAGCCCAACTGGTGTGGCCGGCCTTCCAGATCGGGGTAGCGGCCCAGCGCGGCCAGGACGTCGAGGAAGTTGAGGCTGGACGCGTCGATCGCGATCTCCACCTCGCCGGGCCCGGGCGTCTTACGTTGCAGTGCAATGAATTCCATGGTTCGCAGGTCACCTGGATTGCGAACGGTCGCACGCATGCGGTCGGATTCGTGCTTGACCGTAGTGACGCGACGTTCCTCGGGCCCCAGCGGTGTGGCGCGCAGTCGTGCGGTGTACCAATGGCCGCCGCGCCAAGCGGTCTCATCTTCGGCCGAACCGGCCAGTAGTTCCTGGGCCACCGGCTCGACGTCCCCGTCGTCTTCCAGGTCGATCTGGGTGGTCCGCAGCTCCGGAGTCTCAGCGCCGATCACCCGCAGCAGGCCACGTAAGCCTGCCTGCACCAGGTTGGGCCGGTCGTCCGGCAACACAATCTGCGCCCGCCGGGTGACGACGTACAGCCGGGGCAGTTCTGCCGACATCTCCGGCAGCTCCCGAAGCATCCGGATCACATGACGGACCTGCTCACGGCCGGCCAGCAGCCCTTGCTCATCGGGTTCGCCTGCCGGTGGCGGGCACACGACGACCAGACCTTCCAGGCCGGCGCGCACCGCCGCGGCCAGTTGTTCGGCGGCGGCCCGGTGGTCGGCTTGCTGCGACCAGGTAAGCGTTGTGCACTGTGCGCCAATGGATTTCAGCGCATCCGCGAGCCTCGGCTGCAACAGGTCAGCCTCAGCGGTGTTGACCAATAGCCAGCTCCCGATCGCCCGCTCAGGCACCGACGGCAGCGTCTGCTGCTGCCAGTCGACGGTCAGCAGCCGCTCGGCCATCAGCTGGTCGGCCCCGCCGCCACTGGTACCCATCTGCAAGCCGTGGGCGGCCAACAGCACCGCGCCGTTCTCGTCGAGCAGGTCCAGATCGACCTCGAACGTCGTCCCGTTCGCCGATACCACTCGCAGGTGGCAGTACCGGGTGTTGCGCGTCGGCGCGTACTGGCGCAGCCGCCGCACACTGAGCGGCAGTAGTACTGAATCGCCGGCGTCCTTGATCGCTTGGTGCGCGATCACCGATTGGAAGCAGGCATCCAACAACGCGGGGTGCACGTGATAACCGGCCTGCTGCGACCGAACCGAGCTGGGCAGCCCGACCTCGGCAACGACGCTGCGGCCCTTGCCTTCTGCGGTGCGCGCCGAGATCAGACCGGTGAAAGCGGGGTCGTAGTGAATGCCCCGCGCATCGAACGACTGTCGCAGCGCGGCACCGTCCGTGGCGTGCGGATGGGTGGCCAGCAGGGCGGCGATGTCACGTCGCTGTGGCTGTGCGTCGTCGGCGCTGTGCAGCACCGCGACCGCTCGCCGGGTGCGCTCCCCTTCTCGCTCGGTCTCCACCACGAAGTCGGCGACGCCGGCGTCCTCGACCGAGGCCACCGCGCTCACCGACGTCTCGTCGTCGAGCATCAACATCTGCTCGAAACGCAAGTCACGCACTTCGGAGTCCGGTCCCAGTACGGCCTCGGCTGACGCCAGCGCCATCTCGCAGAAGCCCGCCGCCGGGAAGACCGCCACCCCGTTGACCTGATGGTCGGCCAGCCAGGGTTGCGTCGCGGTGCCGACATCGCCCTGCCAGGCGTGGCGCTCCGGCTCTTCGGGTAGCCGCACATGCGCGCCGAGCAGCGGATGCACTTCGATGGTCGACTGGCCACGCGCGGGCGAGCCGGCGGACTCAACATAAAGCTGTTGGTGGGTCCAGGTCGGTAGCGGCGCATCCACCAGACGTCCGCCCGGAGAGATCACCGAGAAGTCGATCCCGGCGCCCGCGCCATACAGGTCCGCGAGGAATCCGCGCAGCCCGTAAGGCACCGGCTGCTCGCGTCGCATCCCGGCCAACGCCGCGACGGTGATGTCGGCGGCGGCGGCGGTCTGTTCTACCGCCCGGGTCAGCAACGGGTGCGGCGACGGCTCGCCGAAGACTCGGTGCCCATCGTCGAGGGCCGCCTGCACCGCGGCCGCGAACTTGACCGACTGCCGCAGGTTGTCCACCCAGTAGTCGGCGGCAAACGTCGGAAGGGCGCGCGGATCATCAAGTGTCGCAGAGTAATACGGCACTTTCGGCGTCCTGGGCGTGAGGTCGGCCAGCTGGTCGGCAAGATCGGCGAGGATCGGGTCGACCTGCGACGAGTGCGACGCCACGTCCACGGCCACCTCACGGGCCATGACCTCTCGGCTCTCCCACTGCACGACCAGGTCGCGAACCGTTTGGGTCGCACCGCCGATCACTGTCGAGTTCGGTGAGGCGATCACCGACACCACGACGTCGGTCACGCCGCGGGCGGCCAGTTCGTCGCGCACCTGCTGGGCGGGCAGCTCCACCGAAGCCATCCCGCCCCCACCCGCGACGCGACCCATCAACTTGGAGCGCCGGCAGATCACCTTCGCGCCGTCTTCCAGCGACAGCGCCCCCGCGATGACGGCGGCCGAGGCCTCGCCGAGCGAGTGCCCGATCACCGCGCCGGGCTGCACGCCGTAGCTACGCATCGTGGTGGCGAGGGCGACCTGGAAGATGAACAGCGTCGGCTGCACCCGGTCGATTCCGGTGACGGTTTCGGGTGCCGACAGCGCCTCGGTGACCGAGAAGCCGGACTCCCGCGCGATCAGCGGTTCGGCCTGCGCGACGGTGGCCGCGAAGACGGGTTCGGTTGCCAGCAGCTCTGCGCCCATCGCCGCCCACTGCGAACCCTGGCCCGAGAAAATCCAGACCGGTCCCCGATCGCCGCGACCTGCTGCCGGGACGTAGGGCGTTTCTCCGTCGGCGATCTCGCGAAGCCCGGCGCTCAACGCATCCAGGTTTTCGGCTATCACCGCGGTACGCACCGTCCGATGCCCACGCCGTCGCGCCAGTGTGTAGGCCAAGTCGGACGGGGCGACACCTTCTTTGTCGTTGTCCAGCCAGTCATTGAGTCGCCGCGCGGTGTGGCGCAACTCGTCGGCGGAGGTCGAGGACAGCGGGAACAGCAGCGGCCCGGTCGCGGTGGCGGCGTCGGTATGCGTCTCGGGCGCCTGCTCGAGCACGGCGTGCACGTTGGTGCCCGACATTCCGAACGAGGTGACCCCGGCCCGGCGCGGCCCGTCACCCTTATCCGGCCACAGGGTGACCTCGGTGGGAACGAACAGTCCGGTTTCCAGCTGCTGCAGCTCGTCGGGCAGCCGCTTGAAGTGCACCATCGGCGGCACCACCCCGTGCCGCAGGCCCAGCACGGCCTTGATCAGCCCGATCGCGCCGGCCGCGCCCTCGGTGTGGCCGAGGTTGCTCTTGGCCGATCCCAGCGCCACCCGGTTGCCGCCGGCGCCGTAAACCTCGGTCAGGCTGCGGAATTCCAGGGGGTCACCGACCGGGGTGCCGGTGCCGTGCGCCTCCACCATGCCGACGGTGGCCGGATCTACGTCGGCAATCTCTAGCGCCGCCCGGTAGACCGCGGCCTGGGCGGTCGAGGACGGCGTAGTGATCGTCTCCGAACGGCCGTCCTGGTTGGCGGCGGTGCCGCGCACCACCGCCAGAATCCGGTCGCCGTCGCGCAGCGCATCAGGCAGCCGCTTGAGCATGACGACGCCGCAACCCTCCGAGCGGACAAACCCGTCAGCGGCCTCGTCAAAGGTGTGGCAGCGACCGGTCGGCGAGAGCATGCCCTGCGCCGAGGCGGCGGCGGAGACGCGTGACTCCAGCAGCGCCATGGCCGCACCGGCGATGGCGAGGTCGCTTTCGCCGCGATCCAGGCTCTGGCATGCCATGTGCAGCGCCACCAAACCGGAGGAGCACGAGGTGTCTACCGTGATCGCCGGGCCCAGCAAACCCAATCCGTAGGCGATTCGCCCCGAGGCCATGCTGAACGGGGTCCCGGTGAAGCCGTAAGCGTCGTCAAGGGCGCCGGCGTCGCTGGTCACCACCGTGTAGTCGTGGTGGCACAACCCGACGAAGACGCCGGTGCGGGACCCGGCCAGGCTCGGCGGAACGATCCCGGCGTGCTCGATGGCCTCCCAGGACGTCTCCAGCAACAACCGGTGCTGCGGATCGATCGCGGTGGCCTCGCGGTCCCCGAAGCCGAAGAACGAGGCGTCAAAACCGCCGATATCGTCGACAAACCCGCCCCAGCGCGACACCGAACGACCCGGCACCCCGCGCTCGGGGTCATAGTGGTCCTCGACGTCCCACCGGTCGGCGGGGATTTCGGTCACCAAATCGTCGCCGCGCAGCAGTGCCTGCCAAAACGCGTCGGGCGAATCGATCCCGCCGGGAAGCCGGCAGCCCATTCCGATGATCGCGATGGGCGTGACCCGTGAGTCCATTCGCTGTTCAACCTCGTCTCAGCTCAACCGGTGCTGCTGGAATTCCCCCGAATTTCGGTACGCGCAATGGAACCCGCGCAGCAGTTCGCACAGCCCGCAATCCGGCTACCGACACGGAATGCGCTGCACGAACCGCCCAAGTTTAGACGGCCGTCCCAATCGCTACTGGCGAATGCACAATTTTTCCCGGTCGACCATAATCACCTGGTGAACAAAGCGCTGGCGGCGGTCGGTCATGCTTTGGCGCTGGCCGGCTCGATGACCTGGGAGATCACCTGGGCGTTGGTGTTGGGCTTCGTCCTGTCGGCGGTGGTCCAAGCGGTGGTGCGGCGCTCGACGGTGGTCAGCCTGCTGGGCGACGATCGCCCGCGCACCCTGGCGGTGGCGGCCGGGCTTGGTGCGGCGTCGTCGTCGTGCTCCTATGCCGCCGTGGCGTTGGCCCGGTCGCTATTCCGCAAGGGCGCCAACTTCACCGCCGCCATGGCGTTCGAGATCGGGTCGACCAATCTCGTGGTGGAACTGGGCATCATTCTGGCGCTGCTGATGGGCTGGCAGTTCACCGCCGCGGAATTCGTTGGCGGACCGCTGATGATCGTGGTGCTGGCAATCCTGTTCCGGCTCTTCGTGCGCACTCGGGTTCTCGATGCGGCCCGCGAGCAGGCCGAGCTGGGAATCGCCGGCTCGATGGAAGGCCATGCCGCCATGGACATGTCCATCAAGGGCGACGGGTCGTTTTGGCAGCGGCTGTTTTCCCCGGACGGATTCACCTCGGTCTCGCATGTGTTCGTCATGGAGTGGTTGGCGATTCTGCGCGACCTCGTCCTGGGCTTGTTGATTGCCGGCGCCATCGCGGCGTGGGTTCCCGAAACCTTTTGGCAGAACTTCTTTTTGGCCAGTCATCCGGGCTGGGCGGCGGTGTGGGGGCCGATCGTGGGACCGGCCGTGGCGATCGTGTCGTTCGTCTGCTCGATCGGCAATGTGCCACTGGCCGCGGTGCTGTGGAACGGCGGCATCAGCTTCGGCGGCGTCATCGCCTTCATCTTCGCCGACCTGATCATCCTGCCGATCTTGAATATCTACCGGAAGTACTACGGCACTCGCATGATGCTGACCCTGCTGGGCACCTTCTACGTCGCCATGGCCGCTGCCGGGTATTTGGTCGAATTACTTTTCGGTGTAACAAATCTCATCCCGACCACACGCAGCGCCACGGTGATGCAATCAGAGATTTCGTGGAACTACACCACGTGGCTCAACATCGCCTTTCTGGTTGTCGCCGCATTGCTGGTGGCGCGGTTCTTCACCTCGGGTGGGCTTGAGATGGCGCGCATGATGGGCGGTGATCCCCCCGGGGCCGGGGACGACCAAGGCCATCACCACTAGCGGTTTTCGCCTTTGTCGCCGGCCATCGCGTCTGGCCGGGCCGTGGGATCGAGGTTGTGGGACTAAGTGCTCTATCGCACGGCCGGCGTCGGTGTTCAGATCTACTAAGCCCTATGGGTCTGACCCAAGGCGAACACCCAGAGGAGAAATGCATGATGGTCGCCGCGTTTTACTTAGGCCTGACAGCGATGGTGACGGGCGTCTATTGGTTGATTGGCCGCGACATCGATCGCGCGGGCGTGGCACCGGCAGCGCCGGGGCGCTAGCCACGCCATTCTATGCGGCAAGCCCGTCGATACTGACGCGCTCCGGTAGGGCGCGACCTGTCAGACCGCTGGCCTATAATCGAACGTATGTTCGAAGTCGCCGGTCCCGACGATCTGGTTGCGGAAATTGAATCCACGCACCGCCAGGAGTCGGTGCTGGTGGCGCATCGGATGGCCGCGGTGGCGGCGTTGCTGCGACATCGACTGGCAGCGACCGAACGGGCCGAGCATCGGCGGGGCTACGCGGTGGTCGACGGGTTCGAGCAGACCGCCGCCGAGGTGTCGGCCGCGATGAACCTCTCCCCCATGGCCGCCAGCTACCTGGTGTCGTATGCCGAGGCGCTGGACACCAGGTTGCCCAAGATTGCGGCGCTGCTGGCCGAGGGCCGAACCGATTGGCGCACCGTGCGCTTGCTCGTCAGTCGCACCGACTTGATTACCGATCAGAAATTGATCGCCGAGGTTGACCAGTCGCTGGCCGCCCGCATCGGTAACTGGCACGGCTGGTCACGGCAGCGGATCGTCAACGCCGTCGACGCCGCGGTGCGAGCCATCGATCCCGATGCCGCCCGTGCGCGCCGCGATACCGCCGAGGATGACCGGCACATTGGAATCAGCGCCCGCGAGAACGGGATGGCCGAAATCTATGGCACCGTCGGGGCCGCGGCCGCAACGGTCTTCGATCGCCGGCTCTCGGAGCTAGCCAAGCAGGCATGCGCCGCCGACCCGCGGACGCTGGATCAGCGTCGCGCCGACGCGTTGGCCGCACTGACGCAGGGCCGCAGCCTGGCGTGCCGCTGCGGACAACCGGACTGCCCCGCCGAGGCCAACGACTGTGAACACGACCTGGGCGCCGCGGGGGTGGTAATCAACGTGGTCGCCAGTGAGCACACCGTCTATGCCAACGGCGATCGGCCGGGCTACCTGGAGGGGTACGGGGTCATCGACGCCGACCAGGTCCGTGAATTGGCCGCCGCCGCATCAAAACTCATTGCTGATCCGTTCACCAGCCCGGGCGACGCGCTGCGCTACCAGCCATCCGCGGCGCTCGAACGCGCGGTTCGTTGCCGGGATCTGACGTGTCGCTTTCCCGGATGTAGCCGCCCGGCCGTAGTGTGCGATATCGACCACACCATCGGGTTCAACCACCAAGATCCCGCGGCGGGTGGGCGACGGTGATCGACAACCTCAAATGTCTTTGCCGTCAACACCGGTTGCACAAGCCGTTTCGCCGAAACCCACCGCTACGGAGACGCGACCGCGAAGAGTCGCCATTCGCCGGGCACGCCCTTGAGTTCGTGAGCGCCGCGCTCCTGGAACTCGAGTCCTGATCCGATCACCAGGTCGCGCAGGGTGCTGGACACCATCACCTCGTTCGGCCCAGCCAGTGCGCTGACGCGTGCACCTATGTGCACGGCGATGCCGCCGATGTCCTCGCCGCGCACCGCGCACTCGCCGGTGTGCAACCCGGCGCGCACCTGGATGCCCAGTGTCTGCACCGCGTCTCGGATCGCCATGGCACAGCGGATCGCTCGCTGCGGGCCGTCGAACATCGCCAGGAAGCCATCACCCGAGGTGCCCACCTCGCGACCCCGGAAGCGGTTGAGTTGCACGCGGACGATGGCGTCGTGCGCGTCGAGCAAGGCACGCCAGTCACGATCACCCATGTCTGCGGCGCGTCGCGTCGAGTCCACGATGTCGGTGAACAGCACCGTGGCCAGCACCCGATCATCGGCCACGTCGGCCTGCTCGCCAGTGAGGAACTCGGCGATCTCCTGGAACGAATCGCGCCACGGCTCCACGTAGTGAAGCAAGTTGCGCCCCGGCAGCTCAACGTATTTCGCGCCCGATATGTGATCAGCGACGTACTTGCCCAGCACAGGCGGGATGAACGGGTCGTCGGCGTGGTGGATGACGAGGGTCGGGACGCGGACTGCGGGAAGCAGCGCCCGCACGTCCATTTCGGCCAGCAGCGGCATCATGCGAGCAAAAGTTCCTGGGCTGGTCGACAGACGTTCCGCCCGAGCCCACGCTGCCCGGATCTCCTCGTTCCACGGCATGTCCGGATTCACGACATGTTGCATCTCTCCCGTGCCCCACGCGGCGGCAGTGGCAGCGGTGACTTCCTCGGGACCGAGCTCGCCAGTTCGTTGAGCCATCGGATCCGCGTAGCCCTCCAGCACGACCAGCCCGGCTGTGCGCGACGGATGTGTTGCCGCGAACAGCGCCGCCGTCGCGAGCGCGCCTGTGCTCGCCAAGAGGACCGCTTCGCGACTCCCGAGTTCGTCAAGCACCGCAGTGATGCTGTCGGCCCACTGCTCCAAGGTCGGCAGCGCGCCCGATGTAACTGGATCGGACGCTGCCATGCCCGGCTGGTCGAAGAAGATCAGCCGACCGAGCGATGTCATCGCCTCGACCCAGCCTTGCATCGACGGAAGTTCCGGCATGAGCTCACAGTTGCTGGACCACATCGGGACGAACACGATGTCACGCGGACCTTCACGCGACGCGCGGTAGGCGACGCGCAAGTCCCCGTTGAGCGCATACCGCGTCTCCGAGAACATTGCGGAAGTGTAAGCCGAGGAGCGGGTCGATTTTCGGTCTCATGCAGCCCGCTGGAACTAAATTGTATTTAGCCATTTCGGTAACATCATCGGCTCAAAACCTTCCACGGCGGATGGCGCGATACGCAACTTGCTGACGGCACCATCATCTGGGTCTCTCCGACCGGCCGCACCTATCGAACCTTCCCGGCGGGTGCCGATCTTTTCCCGCAGCCGCGCGGACCGGCGTGCGCCGCGCCATCGCCGATGAGAAGCGACCGATCCAAGCAGCGACGTGCCCGAATCACTCAGGCACGCAAGCACAACCGATTAACCCAAGCCCGGAAGGACGAGATTGCCGCGCGCAAATTCCGAAACCATATGCGCGACATGCTGTTCGTCTTCAAGGGCACGCCCAGCAACAGCCCGTTCTGCACCTGGGTGAACGATCCGCGCGAAGCGACCGAACTACCTCTCGACTGGGTGCCCGACGAATCTGCCGTGACACCCCTGCCCGACGAGCCGCCGTTTTGGCCGTCAGACGGCTGGCCAGCAAATCTCGGCCTCGTGCTAGTCGCATATTTATGGCTATGCTCATCGTTGGGAGTGTCTTTGACCCCCTGCGAACGAACCCCCTGTCCGCAGCCGATCGGTTTTCCTCGGTGCTTGCGCACCGAATCTGAGACCGCCTTGCGTTGGAAAAACAGCGTCAGGGCAATTAGGTTCACGTTGTCTGAGCCCGGTTTTTTCCAGCGGCCGAGCTATTCGCAAGTGGCCGAATTGTGCCAAATTCCCGTGCTCCGGGCGCTTGAGCAATACCCGATAGCCGCCGTAGCCGTAGCGCACGACGGCGCGGTTCTGTTCGCTAACACAGCGTTCGTAGAGGTACTCGGCTGCTCTTCTGACGCGGTCACTTCGATGAGCTATGCCGACATCTTCTGCGCCCTGCCGACTGACGAAACACTTTTTGCGGTAACCCGGCTATGCCCCAACACCCTCGGGGGCTCACCGCAGTCGGGCCGGGCGACGTGTTTCGTCAAGATGCGCAAGTTGGCAGTATGCAACGGCGCTGCCTCGGTTGCCATCACCCTGTTTGAAGGACTGATGGAACAACTGTCCGCGGCGCGCAGCAAAGGTCTGCGGTACACCGGCGCGGCGACCGCGCTTCATCCGATGGAGCGCCACTTGAGGTGCGGAGCGCAACAGTGCTGGGCAGCCCCATGAGCAGCGAGGCCACGCGAAGTTGGTAGCACTACCTCGAGGCCTCGCTTAGGCGGTGGCGGAGCTACCCCACGTGTTAAGCAGCTAGCACGCGGTCCGCCGCCGCCGCACCGACAGCGCTAGTGCGCCAGCTTTTCGCGCAGACGGCGATTCACCGATTCCGGCAGCAGCGCTGAGACGTCACCGCCCATCGTCGCGACCTCCTTGGCCAGCGACGACGACACGAACGAATACTGCGGCGCGGTGGCCACAAAGAACGTGTCGACGTTGGCGACGTGCTTATTCATCTGCGCCATCTGCAGCTCGTACTCAAAGTCGGTGTCGGTGCGCAGGCCCTTGACGATCGCGGTCATCCCGCGGGACGTGACGAAATCCACCACCAGGCCTTGCCCCGCCTCGACCCGCAAATTCGGCAGATGCTCCGTCGCTTCCTCGATCATCGCGATCCGCTCGTCGAGGTCGAACATACCCTTCTTGGCGGGGTTGATCAGGATCGCCACCACCACCTCGTCGAACTGGCCCGCGGCCCGTTCGAAAACATCGATGTGCCCCAACGTCACCGGGTCAAACGATCCCGGGCAAACCGCGCCGCTCATAAGCGATCAAGGTAGCAGGGCGCCTCAAGCAAATTCGGCCAGCTCCAGGCGGGTGTCGCCGTAAACCCGCTGCGGCCACGGGGTCCAGCCCTGCGGCCAGGTCACCGGGCTACTCGCTGCCGCACGCTCGACCACCGCGACGGCGCCCTCGCGCACCCAGCCGTAAGTCGCCAGTGCGGCCACCACGGCTTCCATCTCGGCGGTCTCGACCTCGTAGGGCGGATCGGCCAACACCAAGTCCACCAGGGACGGCGCCCCTCCCGCCAACACGGACGCCACCACGCCGCGGCGCAGCGTCGCGCCGGACAAACCCAGGGTTTCGATGTTGCGCGCGATCACGGCCGCGGTGCGCTGATCGGACTCGACGAACACCGCAGACGTCGCGCCACGCGACAGCGCCTCCAGCCCCAATGCACCAGAACCGGCGTAGAGGTCGAGCACCGCCAGCCCGGTCAGATCCAGCCGGGCGGTCACGATGTTGAACAGCGATTCGCGCACCCGATCGGTGGTCGGCCGGGTCCCGCGCGAAGGGACCGCGATGCGCCGCCCACCGGCGACACCGCCGATGATTCTGGTCAGCTGAGCACCACCAACAGATCCCCGCCCTCCACCTGCGCGGTGCTCGACACCGCCACTCGTTGCACGGTGGCGTCTTTGGGCGCGGTGATCGGGGCCTCCATCTTCATCGCCTCGATGGTGGCGATGGTCTGACCGGCACTGACCTGATCGCCCTCGGACACCCCGACGGTGACCACGCCGGCGAACGGCGCGGCGATGTGATCGGCATTGCCGCGGTCGGCCTTCTCCGCGGTCGGCACCGTGCTGGCAATGCTGCGGTCGCGCACCAGCACCGGGCGCAGCTGGCCGTTGATGATGCACATCACTGTCCGCATGCCGCGCTCGTCCGGTTCGGAGATGGCTTCGAGGCCGATCAACAGATCAACCCCGCGTTCCAGCTCCACACTGTGCTCTTCTCCTTGCCGCAGACCGTAGAAGAACTGGTTGGCCGACAGATGCGAGGTGTCGCCGAAGGTTTCCCGATGCTCTTCGAATTCCTTTGTCGGACCGGGGAATAACAAACGGTTCAGGGTGGCCTGACGCTTGGGGCCGTTCAGCGCCAGCGCGGTCTCGTCCTCAGCGGTCAGCTGCTGCGTGGGCCTGGCCGGCCCGCGACCAGCCAGCGCCGCGCTGCGCAGCGGTTCGGGCCATCCGCCGGCCGGGTCCCCCAGCTCACCGCGCAGGAACCCGACCACCGATTCCGGAATGTCGAGTCGCGCTGGCTCAGCAGCGAACTCGTCGGCACTCACCCCGGCGCCGACCAGGGCGAGCGCCAGATCGCCGACGACCTTCGACGACGGTGTGACCTTGATCAGCCGGCCCAGCACCCGGTCGGCACCGGCATAGGCCTCTTCGATCTCTTCGAAGCGATCACCCAACCCCAGCGCGATCGCCTGCTGCCGCAGATTCGACAGCTGTCCGCCCGGGATTTCGTGGTGATAAACCCGCCCCGTCGGCCCCGGAAGCCCAGACTCGAAGGGCGCGTAGACCTTTCGCAGCGCTTCCCAGTAAGGCTCCAGCCCGCATACCGCCGACAGCGACAGGCCGGTGTCGTATTCGGTGTGCGCGGCGGCGGCGACGATCGAGCTCAGTGCGGGCTGGCTGGTGGTTCCGGCCAACGGCGCGGCCGCACCGTCGACGGCGTCGGCCCCGGCTTGCCAGGCCGCCACGTAACTAGCCAGCTGGCCGCCCGGGGTGTCGTGGGTGTGCACATGGACGGGCAGGTCGAAGCGGCTGCGCAGCGCGGACACCAACCGGTGTGCGGCCGGTGGCCGCAGCAGCCCTGCCATGTCTTTGATGGCCAACACATGGGCGCCGGCGTCCACGATCTGCTCGGCCAGCTTCAGGTAGTAGTCCAGCGTGTACAGCCGCTCGCCGGGATCGGACAGGTCACCGGTGTAGCACATCGCGACTTCTGCTATCGCAGAACCTGTTTCGCGTACCGCATCGATCGCCGGGCGCATCGACTCGAGGTTGTTGAGGGCATCGAAGATGCGGAAGATGTCGATGCCGGTCGCGGTGGCCTCTTCCACGAACGCCGACGTCACCAGCTCCGGGTAAGGCGTGTAGCCGACGGTATTGCGGCCCCGCAGCAGCATTTGCAAACAGATGTTGGGCATCGCCTCACGCAGCGTCGCCAGCCGCTCCCAGGGATCCTCCTTGAGGAAGCGCAGCGCCACATCGTAAGTCGCGCCGCCCCAGCACTCGACGGACAGCAGCTGCGGCATCGTCCGGGCCAAATACGGTGCCACCATGCCTAATCCGCTGGTGCGCACCCGGGTGGCCAGCAATGACTGGTGCGCATCGCGAAACGTGGTGTCGGTAACGCCGACTGCAGGCGACTCGCGCAGCCAGCGCGCAAAACCCTCTGGCCCCAACTCGACCAGTCGCTGCTTGGATCCGGCTGGCGGCGCGACCTCGAGATCGACCTCGGGCAACTTGTCGTGCGGATACACCGTCGACACCCGGGTGCCGTGCTGCTGGTTGACGGTGACGTCGGCCAGATAGGTGAGGATCTTGGTGCCGCGGTCGGCCGACGCGCGTGCGGTCAGCAGCTGCGGGCGTTCATCGATGAAGGACGTGGTGACCCGGCCGGCCTGGAAGTCCGGATCCTCCAGAACTGCTTGCAGGAACGGGATATTCGTCGAGACCCCGCGAATGCGGAATTCGGCGATCGCCCGGCGCGCCCGGGACACCGCCGTGTGGAAGTCGCGGCCCCGGCAGGTCAGCTTGACCAGCATGGAATCGAAGTGAGCGCTGATCTCAGCACCGAGGTTGGTGCTGCCGTCCAGCCGGATGCCGGCACCGCCGGGACTGCGGTACGCGCTGATCCGGCCGGTGTCGGGACGGAACCCGTTGGCCGGGTCCTCGGTGGTGATCCGGCACTGCAGCGCGGCGCCGTGCGGACGGATGTCCTGCTGCCGCAGGCCCAGGTCGTCCAGCGTCTCGCCGGACGCGATGCGCAGCTGGCTGGAGACCAGGTCGACGTCGGTGATCTCCTCGGTCACGGTGTGCTCCACCTGAATCCGCGGATTCATCTCGATGAAGACGTAGTGCCCGCTCTCGTCCAGCAGGAACTCGACCGTGCCGGCGCAGCTGTAGTTGATGTGCCGGGCGAACGCGACCGCGTCGGCACACATCTTGTCCCGCAATTCGGGATCCAGGTTGGGTGCGGGCGCCAGTTCGATGACCTTCTGGTGGCGACGCTGGACGCTGCAGTCACGCTCGTAGAGATGGATTACCTCGCCGGTGTTGTCGGCCAGGATCTGCACCTCGATGTGGCGTGGTTTGATCACCGCCTGCTCGAGATAGACCGTCGAGTCACCGAATGCCGATTCGGCTTCGCGACTGGCCGCCTCGATCGCTTCGGGCAGCGCGTCGATGTCGGTGACGCGGCGCATGCCTCGGCCTCCGCCGCCGGCAACCGCCTTGACGAACAACGGAAATCGCATGTCGGCAGCCGCCGCGACCAGCTCGTCGACCGACGACGACGGTGCCGACGACGCCAGCACCGGCAGGCCGGCCTCGCGTGCCGCGGCGATCGCTCGGGACTTATTTCCGGTCAGCTCAAGGACTTCGGCGTTGGGGCCGACGAACGTGATGCCCGCTGCCGCACAGGCCGCGGCCAAATCTGGGTTCTCCGACAAAAACCCGTAGCCCGGATAGACGGCATCGGCGCCCGCTCGCTGCGCGGTGTCGACGATCTCGTCGACCGACAGGTAGGACCGCACCGGATGGCCCACGTCGCCGATCTGGTAGGACTCGTCGGCCTTGAGCCGATGCTGGGAGTTGCGGTCCTCGTAGGCGTAGACGGCTACCGTGCCGACGCCGAGTTCGTAGGCCGCGCGGAACGCGCGGATCGCGATCTCGCCCCGGTTGGCCACCAGCACTTTGGAGATCACCTTTTAACTCCTCACAGCAGGGTCGACCAATAGTCCCAGAACCGCACCATGATCAACAGAAACACCGCGGTGAACCACAACGCGGTAATCGACCATCGCCATTGAAAGAGCACCTGCACCAGCGCGTTCGAATCGGCCAGCGCCGGGCGAAGCACGATCGACGAGACCACGACCAACAGCGTGATGGTGACTACCCAGACCACCATGCAATAGGGACACAGCGCACCGATCCGGTACAAGCTCTGGAAGATCAGCCAGTGCACGAATACCGCACCAACCAGTAGCCCAACCGTCGTGCCGATCCAAAACCATTGCGGTAATGGCACTTTCGCGACTGCCAGCACGCCGGCCACCACCACCACGGTAAAGGCCATAATGCCCAGCAGCGGGTTGGGGAAGCCCAGCGCCGACGCTTGCGGTGTGACCATCACCGAGCCGCAGGACAGGATCGGGTTGATATTGCACGACGGAATGTAGGCCGGGTTGGCCAGGATATCGATCTTCTCCACGGTCAGCGTCATGGAGGAGACCAGCCCGATCACTCCGGCGATCAGCACCCACCATGCGCTGAGGGTTCCGACCGCAGAGTCACGGGGTTGAGCTGACACCGCCAAGCCTCACTGCGCCGCAGGGGCGACAGCGGTGTCGATGCCTGGCACGTCGCCCACGATGGTCTTGACCTTGGCTACCAAAGCGTCGGGTGTCGACGGCTCGTAGTTGTCGCCGTTGATCTTGATCGTCGGAGTTGCGGTGATGCCTGCGGCGTTCGCTTCTGAGGTGACCGCGCCGAGGTACTTCCCGCTGTTGATGCAGTCCGGGACCTTGCCCGCCGCACCGGCTTCGCGAGCGAGCTCGATCAGTTTCGCGTTGTCGGGAAAACTGGCGCCGCGCTCATCGGGTTGGATGCTGGAGCTGTACAGCGCGGAATGGAAGCGGCGGAAGGCGTCCATGGACTCGTCGGCGACACATTTGGCCGCCGCACCCGCGCGTGACGAATAATTCTGGTTCTTGGCGTTGTCGAGGATGGCCACCATCGAATAGTCGGCCGCAATGGCGCCCGCATCGATGAGCTTGGACACCGTCGGCCCGAACGTGCGCTCGAAATTGCCGCAGGCGGGGCAGAGGAAATCCTCGTAGAACGTGACGACGGCCTTGGGGTTGCTGGTGCCCGGGGCGGTGACCAGCTTGCTCGACGTCACCCGCACCGTGTCACCAGGACCAGACGCGCCGGCCTTCTTGTCGTGATGCGAGGTCACGATGTAGAAGACCAGCGCGACGGCGAAGATCACCACGAACGCGGTACCGCCGATCTGGACAAGTCTGCCGGACTTGCCGCCGGTGGACTTCAGGTCGAATCGTGCGGGACGTTTAGGTTTGTCGGCCACGGGTTTAGATTACCGGCGGTGCTGACGCGACGAATCAGGCCCGGCTCAGGTGCGCCCGTAGGGCCGAAATCAGATCGCTGGTCGCGGTGAGGCTGCCGCCGCCGAGCTGAAACAGACTGGCGAAGCCATGCGTCAGTGAACCCATGTTCCGCAGGTCTACCGGCGTCCCGGCGGCCTGCAGTGCCGCCGCGTAGCTCCGGCCTTCGTCGCGCAACGGGTCGAAACCGCCGACCGCGATCAATGCGGGCGCCAGCCCGGACAGCGATTCGGCCAGCAGCGGCGACACCCGGGGGTCCGTCGGATCGATACCGGAGCCTTTCAAGTACTGGGCCTCGAACCACTCCATATCGTGTTTGGTCAGCAGAAAGCCGCGGGCAAACAGGCTCAGCGACCGGGTCTGCGAGGTGAAGTCGGTGCGCGGGTAGATCAGCCACTGCAGCACCGGCGCTGGCCCACCGTCGTCGCGCGCCAGCTGGGACACCACTGCAGCCAGGTTGCCGCCCGCGCTGTCCCCGCCGACCGCGACGCGCCCGGGCGGCACGCCGAGTTCAGCGGCGTGCTCGTAGGCCCAGGTGAAGGCCGCATAGGCATCTTCGATCGCGGCCGGCGCCGGATGCTCGGGAGCCAGCCGGTAATCGATCGACAACACCTGGATCCCGGCGTCCCGGCAGGTCAGCCGGCACAGCGTGTCGGCGGTGTCCAGATCGCCGATCGTCCAGCCGCCGCCGTGATAGAAGACCAGCAGGTCGGTGGCTTCACCGCTGGCCGGACGGTAATGCCGCGCCGCGATCTCGCCCGCCGGTCCCGGCAGCGACAGGTCGTCGACGGCGACGTGAATCTGCGGGCCGGCGAATCCGACCAGCGAGTCGCGCATCCTGGCGCGCGACGCCGCCACATCGTCGTCCGCGGCCAGGCCATCGATGCCGGCCAACCGCATTCCCGAGAGCATCAACTGCAGCGTCGGATCCAGGGTGTTGCCGTCGATGATGACCGAGCGAGCCCGGAACAACGCCCGCTTTGCCGGCGCCGGAATCCACGGGATGACCTTGACGCCGACGTTGGTGACAGCGCCCTGCAGGAAGCTGGTCCAGGGCATCGGCTTGCGTTTCGCTCCCCACTGCACGTCCAGTGCGCCTGGCAGACTCGGTGTCATGGCAGCCCCCTCGGTCAACCTGAACGACGGTAATGCGATCCCCGCCGTCGGACTCGGGGTCTTCAAGGTCCAGCCGGCGGACACCCAGCAGGTGGTCAGTGCCGCGCTGCGCGCCGGGTACCGGCATTTCGACACCGCCGCGGCCTACCGCAATGAACGGGAAACCGGGCGCGCGGTAACCGAGTCCGACGTGCCGCGCGACCAACTTTACGTCGTCACGAAATTGGCCAACCCGGAGCAGGGTTACGACAACACGCTGGCGGCTTTCGACGCCAGCATGGACCGGCTCGGGCTCGACTACCTCGACCTCTATCTGATCCACTGGCCCCAGCCCGCCCTGAGCAAGTTCGTCGACACCTTCAAAGCCTTCGCCCACCTGCGCGATCAGGGTCGAATCCGGTCGATCGGCGTCAGCAATTTCGAGCCGGAGCACCTCACCTTGCTCATCGATGCCACCGGCGTCGTTCCGGCCGTCAACCAGATCGAGCTACACCCACTGCTCCCCCAGACAGAGCTGCGCAAGGTGCACGCACAACGCGGTATCGCGACCGAGGCGTGGGCCCCGCTGGGGCGGGGTGCGCTGCTGAATCATCCGACGATTACCGCCGTCGCCGAAGGTTGTGGGCGGACACCGGCCCAGGTGTTGCTTCGTTGGCATTTGCAACTCGGTAATATCGTGATCCCCAAGTCAGTGAACCCCAGAAGGATTGCGAGCAATTTTGACTTGTTCGATTTCGAACTCAGCGCCGATGAGATGGCGTCGATCTGCTCGCTCGACGATGGAACCCGGCTTGGTCCTAATCCGCGAACTTTCAGTTTCACAGGCAGGTGAATGACGTTGACTGGCGATTCGGGCGCCGTACCGTCCATAGCTCTCAATGACGAGAACACGATTCCGGTGCTCGGTCTCGGCGTCGCTGGTTTGTCGGAAGACGAGACCGAGCGCGCCGTAGCGGCGGCGCTGGAAATCGGCGTCCGGCTGATCGACACGGCTGCGGCGTACGGCAACGAAGCCGCCGTCGGCCGCGCGATTGCCGCCTCCGGGATTCCCCGCGCCGAATTGTTCGTCACCACCAAGCTGGCCACCGCGGACCAGGGCTTGACGATCTCCCAGGGTGCCTGCGATGCCAGCCTGGAGCGACTCGGCCTGGATTACCTCGACCTCTACCTGATTCACTGGCCGGCCGCGTCGCTGGGCAACTACGTGGACTCCTTCGGCGGGCTGATCCAGGTCCGCGCCGACGGACGCGCGCGCTCGATCGGTGTCTCCAACTTCACCGAGGAGCATCTGGAGATGGTCATCGACTTGACCTTCACCACGCCGGCGGTCAACCAGATCGAGCTGCACCCGCTGCTCAACCAGGCCGACATGCGCAAGGCCAACGCCCAGCACAACGTCGTGACGCAGTCCTACACGCCGCTGGCGCTGGGCCAGCTGCTGGACAACTCGACGATCACCTCGATCGCCGGCGAGTACGGCAAGACGCCCGCGCAGGTGTTGCTGCGCTGGAATGTCCAGCTCGGCAACGCGGTCATCTTCCGGTCGGCCAACCCCGAGCGCATCGCCAGCAACCTGGACATCTTCGACTTCGAATTGGCCGCCGAGCATGTCGACGCGATCGACGGACTCAACGACGGCACCCGGCTGCGCCCAGACCCCGATACCTACGAGGGCACTTAGCCGGCCGGGCAGCTGGCCGCCGCCTGCCGCAGTACACCTGACGACGGCTGATCTACCGGCAACTGATAACCGCGCAGCACGGCGATGAACTGCATCGCGTACTGGCACGCGAACGCGCGGTTGGGCGGCATCCACAACGCCGGCGGCGAATCACCCTTGTCCTGATTGGCCTGACCCTGCACGGCCAGCAGGTTGGCCGGATCGTTGGCGAAACGCAGCCGCTCGGCATCCGGCCAGCCGTACGCCCCCATGTCCCATGCGTAGGCGAGCGGGACGATGTGGTCGATCTGCACCGATTCACCGACCTTGGCGCCGCGCTGGAAAGCGATGGTGATGTTGGTGTACGGGTCGTGCAGGGTGCCGGTGGCCACCGCATCCGGGCAACGTTTGATCGACACGTACGTCTTGTCCACGAGATCACGGTTGAGGATGTCGTCGCGGGTGTCGCACGCATTGTGCCCGCCGGGAGCGTCGTTGTCGTCGTCCCAGGCATCCCCGTAGGCCGACCGGTGATAGTCGTAGCGGTGAGTGCGCTGCGGCAGCACCGAAATACCGGCCAGCACATCGGTGCCGGGTTGCACCGTGGGCACATCCGCACGGGCCGCGACCTCGGCGTGTTTAGCCGCCGACGACCCCAGCGTCTGGTAAGCGACCAGCACCGCAAGAACAGCAGCGACCGACAACCACAGCAGGACTTTGCGGTTCACGACTTGTCCAGGTATTCGATGCGGTCGGTGTTGGTGAATCGTGCTGCCAGCAAAGCCAATCCGGGGTGCGGACCGGCTTCTTGGTAGGCCCGCGTGCAGAACTCCCGGGCGGCTTCGATGTAGGCCAGGTGATCGGCCAGCGAAAGCAGACGCAGGGTGATCGCCTTGCCGGACTGGTTGCGGCCCAGCACATCTCCTTCCCTGCGCTCTTTGAGGTCCAGCTCGGAAAGGGCGAAACCATCCAAGGTCCCGGCGACGGCACTCAGCCGCCGGCCGGCCGGCGATCCCGCCGAGCTCCAGCTGGCCAGCAGGCACAGACTCGGATGCTGGCCGCGGCCGATGCGGCCTCGCAGTTGATGCAATTGGCTGATTCCGAACCGGTCGGCGTCCATCACCAACATGACCGTGGCATTGGGGACGTCGACCCCGACCTCAATGACGGTGGTGCACACCAGCACATCGGTCTCGCCGCTGCGAAAAGCTGCCATCGCGGCGTCCTTCTCGTCGGCGGGCAACCGTCCATGCATCAGCCCCAGCCGCAGGTTGGCCAGCTCACCGGACCGCAGCCTTTCGAAAAGACCCACGGCAGTCTCCGTTGGCCTCGCGCCTTGTCCGTCGCTCTCCGACTCCTCGGTCTCATCGATGCGCGGCGCCACCACGTAGGCTTGCCGGCCGGCCGCCACCTCTTCGACGATGCGCTCCCAGGCGCGATCCAGCCAGGCGGGCTTGTCCTTGACGAAAATGACGTTGCTGGTGATCGGCTGACGGCCGCGCGGCAACTCACGCAGCGTCGAGGTCTCCAGGTCGCCGTAGACGGTCAGTGCGACGGTGCGCGGAATCGGCGTTGCCGTCATCACCAGCAGGTGCGGCGTGATGCCATCAAGAGCCTTGGCGCGCAACTGGTCTCGTTGCTCTACCCCGAATCGGTGCTGCTCGTCGACTACCACCATGCCCAGGTTGTGGAACTGCACCGAATCCTGCAGCAGGGCGTGCGTGCCGATGACGATGCCGACCTGACCGCTGGCAATCTCGGCACGGACTTGATTCTTCTGCGCCGCCGACATCGATCCGGTGAGCAGCGCCGCCCGGGTCGCGTTGTCGGCCCCGCCTAGCTGGCCGCCCATCGCCATCGGGCCGAGTACATCGGTGATCGAACGCAGATGTTGTGCGGCAAGGACTTCCGTCGGAGCCAGCAGTGCGCACTGGTAGTCCGCATCGACCATCTGCAGCATCGCCAGCACCGCGATGATCGTCTTGCCGGAGCCGACCTCACCTTGCAGCAACCGGTTCATCGGGCGATTCGCGGCGAGCCCTTCGGACAGCACGTCGAGCGTTTCACGCTGTCCCGCGGTCAGCTCGAAAGGCAAGCACTGCAACAGTTCTGCTGCCAGGCCGTCAGATCGCGGCGGCGCCGGGGGCCCGGATTCCGACAGTTCACCGTGCCGGCGCGACACCAGCGCCCACTGCAGGCCGACGGCTTCGTCGAAGGTCAGCCGCTCGCGGGCACGGCGGCGCGCAACCTCGTCCTCGGCAAGATGGATCGCACGCAGCGCCTCGTCTTCGGACATTAGGTCGTGGGCGGCGAGGAGCTCGGCGGGCAGCGGATCGGCCACCGGATCGAGGACCTCGAGGACCTGGCGCACGCAGGCGAAGATGTCCCAGCTCTGCAGTTTGGTGCTGGCCGGATAGATCGGGAAGAAGCGGCGTTCGAACGCCGACATCAACACCTCTCCGCTGACGGCCTGCGAGGCGTCGGCGATGCTCTTGAGCGACTTGCTGCCGCGGTTGCGTCCGCCCGGCGAGTCGAGGATGAGAAAGTCCGGGTGGGTCAGCTGCATGACGTTTTTGAAGTATCCGACTTCCCCGGACAGCATCACCTTGGTGCCCTCGGTGAGGTCCTTGCCGAGGTAGTCCGCGTTGAAGAACGTCGCGGTCACCTTGCTGCGACCGGAGCCCACCGTGATCCGCAGGCATTTGCGCCTCGGGTTCTTCTTCATCGGGAACGAGTGCGTGTCGGTGATGGTGTCGACCAGGGTGATGTGCTGACCGTCTTCGGGCCGCTCGTCGTCGGCATCCCACCTCGCGGCGCCCTCGGTGTAGCTGCGGGGGTAGTGGCGCAGCAGGTCGTCGACGGTGCGGATGCCGAACAGGTCGTCCAGCAGGTCGGCGGCCTGCGACGTCAGCCGCTCGGTGAAGCCGGGGCTCTCGGGGGCGAGCCCGGTCGCGGCGCGCACCGCCTGCTCC